>Ga0190313_1000064_pt1 | contig 70893 bp, 69 predicted proteins | sample 4870071011_MG_FD_169989 | JGI IMG/M metagenome (GOLD analysis project Ga0190313, IMG submission 169989) | Hydrothermal vent sediment bacterial communities from Southern Trench, Guaymas Basin, Mexico - 4870-07-10-11_MG | ecosystem: Environmental > Aquatic > Marine > Hydrothermal vents > Sediment ...
TGCTGCTTACCAATACCTAATATTGCCTTCACTACTGATACTGTTCATAATATTAGTTTCAATACCGTACGGTTTTTCAGGAGCATCAGCAACTATGATTGCTTCTTCTCTTCTAGTATTAAGTCAGACTCTGAATATTTCCGTGTATATACCTTTACAAAGACCATTATTCTTAAGTCTATTGAAATATGTAAAAATGCGGAGCATACAGGCTTTGCTCGAGGATTTATACAGATAGAGAACAAATTTTACAAATATTTATGTGTATTTGAGAAGAAAAAGCGCAAGGTAATTTTCTCTAAATACTAATCCCTACTCTTTTCCCCTCATTAATGTCTTAACGGTTAAGTCTATGACCTTTAAAAGTTCGCCAATATTAGTGTTAGATTCTACAGACATGGAGTTCGGATATAGTTCAAAAGCGAAAATAGCGTTATCCTCTGTTTCAAAACCAAGGTATATTAGGGAGTAATGTTTACCACCATAAATCATGAAGCCTTTAGCGTATTTAAAACACCTTAAACTTCCAAGAACAAGCTCTAGCATATCCTTTAATTTTTCTTTAAGCATTCCTATGTTAGAAATAATTTTATTATATTCATTAACTTCAAATTCAACTATACCATAAGATTTAGATAGATTTTTGAACTCATAAGCACTAACTTTCATAGTACATCACAATTACGTATTAGTCTATGTAGTTCAAGTCTTTTATTCTTCCTCTTCCAAGTTCAAAAAGGTAGTAAAGCATAAGTACTAAAAGTTAAAAGCAAGATAGTGCGGAAAGATTTACCAAGGAAAAACTCATGGAGGCTATATTAGATCTCCTAATAAAGGATCATAGAGAATTTAATAGAATTCTATCCGAAGTTGAAGAGCTATCTAAAGGTTTAAATAGAGAATTATTAAGTCCGGAGCAAAAGTTTGAGGCTATAAAAGATATTGTGTTTATAATTCATAAGTTCTCTATATTTGTTGGAATGCTTGAAAAACACAGAGAGTTGGAAGAAATAACAGTATTCAAAGTGTTGGAAAAGAAAGGCTTAGAAGGTGAAGTTAAGAAATTAAAAGAAACCCATGTACTTATAGCTAATTTACTTAAGGATCTTGAAAAAGAGTTTTCAAAGTTTAGAGAAAGAACAAAGCCTTTAGAGGAAAGTGCAGCAGCTATATTGAAGATATTTTTAAACATATGTACTATCTTCCGAAAACACATGAAACAAGAAGAACGAATATTTAAAAACCTGAAATCATCTACGCTATCATAACATTAGCTTCTATTACACACTATCATCTTATATTAGTGAATATAGGTAGAGTATTTTGCATTGACCTAGTCTAAAATTTCTTCACCTCTCACTAATAGGCTCATAATTTTTTAATACCCTCCATCAAGCATATAAAGCATTAACTTTAAAATATTGTTTAAATTTTTAGGTCAAAAAGGGTACCAAAATGAATATAAGTTGGGAAAGACAAGTTTTAAATACTAACCGCAGAGCTGCATTTACCTATGGAATTGGTTCTTAGTCTCTTAATAGAAGATCATGAGAAGTTCAAGAAAATATTGAATGAGATTATGGAGTACATTAAAGACTTCGATAGGGAACCTGAAACACCTAAAGAGAAATTTAACATTATAAAGAACATGGTGTTTACACTACACAAATTCACAATACTTACACATACATTTGAAAACCATATTGAACTTCGAGACCTAACTCTTACACCAATACTCATAGAAAATAATTTAGAAAATCAAAATAGTGAACTACAACAATACCAGGAGAATGTCATTACACTTTTAAGAAGCATCAAAGGAACTCTTTCTAGCTTCGTAAATAGGGAAACAGATTCAATATACGGAACCGCATTAACCACCTTTAGGAAATTTATGGAACTACGTGGCGCATTTAATGAGTTCATACGGTATGAGAGGAAAGTGTTAGAAGAAATTAAGGCAAGGTGCTGAAGTACTTCTTCTACATATTTTTATTAATCTTAATAGTTAATACTGTCCTAATGTTATAGTCTCTAATGGGAGCGGTTTATGGTTAAAGTTCTAGTGACTGGTGGAGCGGGTTTTATAGGTAGTCACTTAGTAGACAGTTTGTTGAAACTGAGATATGAAGTTCGTGTTGTAGACAATCTCAGTAGCGGTTTCATTGAAAATTTAAAGCAACATTTTGGCAAATCATGTTTTGAGTTTATAAAAGGAGATTTGAAAGATAGGGAGGTATGTAAGAGGGCTGTTGAAGATGTTAAGATTGTTTTCCATCTAGCTGCGAATCCTGAAGTTAGGGTTAGCATAACTGAGCCTAAAATTCATTTTAACGAAAATGTTTTGGCAACGTTTAACTTACTGGAATCTTGTAGGCAAGAAGGTAGTGTTAAGAAATTCATTTTTGCAAGTTCAAGTACGGTATATGGGGATGCTGAAGTCTTCCCTACACCTGAGAAGCATGTTTTGAAACCCATAAGCGTTTATGGAGCCTCCAAGGCTGCATGCGAAGCCCTAATATGTTCATACGCTTACCTGTATGGTTTTAAAGCTGCAGCCGTGAGATACGCTAATATTGTTGGTCCTAGGCTTAGACACGGCGTAATTTACGATTTCATTATGAAGCTTAAGAGAAATCCCAATGTTCTCGAAGTACTTGGCGATGGTACTCAAAGAAAAAGCTACCTATACATAAGTGATGCTATTGAAGCAACATTACTTATAACCGACAAGCTAAAGGAGAATTTTGAAGCATATAATGTAGGTAATGAAGACTGGGTTACTGTTGGTGAAATTGCTCAAATAGTTTCCTCCGTTCTAGGGCTTAAACCTAAAATAGTTTTTACTGGTGGAACACCTGATGGTAGAGGTTGGCCAGGCGATGTTAAATTTATGCTGCTAAGTATTGAGAAGATTAAGAGGCTAGGGTGGAAACCCAAATATTCAAGTAGAGAAGCTATTAAGTTAACAGCGGAAGCTCTAGCACACGAGCTTTCAATGAGAAATTAAGGTGCCTAATCATGGTTAATAAAATTCCTATCAGACCCAGGCAGAGATGGGAAGTAGTTTTTAAGGACAATAATAGATGGCAATGTGGCATATATGTTCCTGAGTTTACTTCGAGAGACCAAATTGCGTGGCTTGAGAAACATGATGGACCTGAGCTATTTTACCTTGTTGAAGGATCTATTGTGCTTGTTCTAAGCGAGGATGGTAAAGAAATTATAGAAGTACCTATGGAGAAAAACACCATTTATATTGTTAGTGAATGGCATAACGCCTATAGACCTAAGGGGGTTAAAGGGGTAGCTCTCGTTATTGAGAAAACCGATGTTAAGACAGAATTTTTAAAGCTGAAGTAATTCTCTTTTTAGGCCAACATCTATTCTCACTATCCATCCTCTCTTAGCTCCAGCATTGATGCCTTTTTCTAAAACTCTTTTAGCTATATTGATGTTTTCTACTAGTGCTATTAATGATCCCCCAAGACCAGCTCCTGAAATTTTTACGCCTAGAGCTCCTGCTTCTAATGCTGAATCCCTTATTTTCTCAAGTTCCGGTAGGCTTAGATCATACAAGTCTCTTAGTAGAGTATGTTGCTGATTCATAATAGTACCTATTAGCGCTAGCAATGGATTATGGTGTTTTAGGGATTTTTCTATGTCTTCTCTCCATTCTTCACCGAGTATTCGCACCATAGTCTCGATACTTGGTATTTTTCCTTTCATAATTTCAAGTGCTAATTCGGTAGATTTATGCTCTCTAATAGTGAACAATATTCTATTCCTAGGTTTTTCGGGCAGCCTTTTAATGTAGGGGAGTATTTGTTCTTCACTTAACTCTTCCCACTTAGGTTCATAGTATTTTCTTCCAAGTTTCTCCCTTAAATTACCAGGTAGATCAGGCATTTCTAAAAGTAATTTTAACCCGTAATTTATATTAGCCTGTCTTCTGGGATGTATTTCAGCTGTACTGTGTTTTATACCTGAGTCCAATACTACGAAAACTCCTTGTTTAAAAGGTAATTCCTCAACATTGTATGGTGGTCTGGTTTCTATTTTTATTACACCGCCAAAAACTGATCCATATTGGTCAAGTCTTCCGCAAGGTATTCCCATAATGTCGTGTTCTGCATGGTAAGCTACTTCAGCTATTTCCTTTCTACTAAGATTTAAGCTGAAAATTTCATTTAATGCCCCAAGAAACGAGACGGTAAAAGCAGCACTACTACCTAGCCCGCCACCTATAGGAACTTCGCTAAGTATCGCAGCATTGAAACCTTTAACTTTATATCCTTGCTCAATAAGTGACTTTACTGCGGCACGTAAATAGTTTCCAAACCATTTCCCGCTACGTAGTTCAAGTTCCGTAAGCTTGAAAACATCTTTGTACTCTACTCTTTCCCTCTTCAAGTTCACTGATAGGACGTAACAATAGTCATCAGCTCTCTCAGCTATAGCAGTATATGACCTTAAATTAACACCTATGGAAACTACAGGTAAGCCTTTGTAATCTTGGTGAGTATTTAGGAAATCAAGTCTTCCTGGAGAAGACACTATTAAACGTGGATTTTGACCATATTCTTCCTTAAACTCCTTAGTAAGGTCATCAATTATTATCGAGACCAAGTCCTAATACCCCTAAATTTAAAATGCTACCTTAGCTTAAGGGATTTTTCCTAAATACCTACCTATTTTTCCTAAGGCTTTTCTGCAAGCTTCTCTTAGCTCGTAGGCTTTTCTCTCAGGTACACCGTCATATGTGAAAATCCAGAAACCCCACTCAATACCTGCAGCATATTTCAGCTTATCCCTATCCCTATATGGTTGGTAAAATTCGATATGCATATGGTAGTAACTGTAATCTTTATTGTCGGTGGGTTTCTGATGGAAGACCATCATGTACGGTAAATCTCTATCGAATAACATATTGTAAGTAGCTGTTATAACTCTCAACATGTCAGCTAGGTGAAGTTTCTCCTCATCAGATAGGTCTAGTAAAGATTGTACATGTCTTTTAGGATAAACGTGAATTTCATAGGGCCACATGGCAAAGTATGGCAGTAAGGCTATAAAAGAACGATTTTCGTATATTATTCTCTCGCCTTCTTTCTTCTCTAAATCTACAATAGCGCATAGAAGACATTTCTTCTTCTTTTTAAAGTATTTTTTAAAGGACTTTAATTCGCATTTTATCCGCGGAGGAATAAATGGTAGCGCATATATTTGCGAGTGTGGGTGAGTTAGTGAAACTCCTATTTCTTTCCCCTTATTCCTAAACTCAGCAACGTACTTGATGTAGCTTAAAGATCCCAGCTTAGCGTATTCCTTAGAAAAAACCTCTACTACCTTCTTCATATGTTCTAACTCAATATCGCAGAGATCACCCTCATGTACAGGTGTTTCAACAATAACCTCACATATTCCAGTAGCTTTTCTAGCTTTGAAAAGACCAACAGCGGGATGAGAAGACTTAGGTGCTTCAAGAGATAAAGCAGGAAACTTATTTGGAAGAACTATTACATCCCATGAACCTAAGTCCTTAGTTTCCGGTGCTCCAGGGCAAAAGGGGCATAGCAAGCCTTTTTCTTCGGGTCTCCAGGGTCTACGTCCTCTATGTCCTGCAACTATAACCCATTGCCTAATAAGGGGGTTCCATCTAATTTCATGAACTTTAACATACTCCATTATAATCACACACCACAATACCGGTCCAATAGCTATCCCAAGTATTCACCTTGAGAAGACTTATTTAATTCTTAAGGTATCTTTTACAATTGGAGATCCTTATGGGGGAATTCTTATCTAACAAAGCTAAAATAGGAGTTGCCTTTATCATCCCACCATTAGGAGCTATAGGGGGTCCACCGGCATCTGAAAAATGGTTCAGCGAAATAAAGGAGAAAGTTGTAAGAAAGCTTAAGGAGATGTATCCGGAAATAGAATTTTCAATACATAACATAAGAGATTCTGAGGATGTTAAAAAGTTTCTTGAAAAAGAAGTAGGAAGTACAGGTTACGTAGTCTTCATCTTAAACTGCATAACAGGCCTGGTTAGGCCCATACTTTACAGCTATAAACCAGTTATAATGATCGCTGAATCCTATGGTGGTTCAGGAGACTTCCTACTAGAATACTCGGAAGCAAAAACCTACGATGTACCTGTAATTGGCGAAGTAGCTAGGGACGTTTCCAGCAAGGAAGTACTGAAGAAAATTAACTTGCTCAAAACAATTCATGGTTTAAAGAACTCTAAAATCTTGTTCATAGTTAGCCCCAGCGAGAAATACTTGTTAAAACTAGAGTACCCTCTTAGCATAGACTTATACTCCTCATTGAAAAGCGTAGAAGCAATTACCGGGGTTACACCTATAATTTTAGACGCTAAAGAATTTGTTAAAAAGTACTATGAACAAGTAAGCGATAGTGAAGCTAGGACAATAGCTAATAAGTGGATTAGAGAAGCTGAGAAAAACCTTGAAACAGACATTGGGGAAATTGTTAAATCAGCAAAACTTTATTTAGCTATGAGAAAAGCTGTCAAAGATTATGGGGCAAATACTGTAGCAGTAGATTGTATTGTATTGAGAAACATCGGAATATTAGATGCTTGGCCATGCTTAGGATATATGGAACTATGGAATGATAATATAATCCCTGTATGCGAAGCTGACCCCTACTCTGCAATATTAATTATTGCAGGCAAGTATTTAACGGGAAGACCGGGTTTCGTAGTTGACGTTGCTATAGATAGTTTACGCAACGAAGTTATATATTACCATTGCTACGCTCCCTTAGAACCCTTAGGAAAAGAAAAAGGAAAATACCCATACATCATTACACCAGCTCATTTAGGTTTAAAGAAAGCCTCAATACATGTTAAACTCCCAGTAAACGAAACAGTAACGGCTGTCGGATTAGCTCCTGAAGACAGAATTCTGATAATACACACTGCTGAAATAACTTCTATTGAATTCTCAAACTACGCTTGCTCGGTAAAACTCATCGGTAAAACAAATGTTAATGCATTAGCTGAAAATTGGCTACGTAGATCGGGGTGGCATAGAGTAATATTCTACGGTGATTGGAGAGAAGAATTTAGGGAGCTAGCAACACTTCTAAAGCTAAGGGTCCTTGAAGAGGATGGAACGGTGTTCTAATTATGAGGGATGTTAAAGTTAAAATTCAACCTATAAGAATGAAGAAAGCTCTTGAAATATGGGATTCTGATGAAACACCTTTAGCTAAGACAGCATGGGTTAAAGGCCCAAAGAAACCTAGAGATGTATTAAGGAGTAAAGAAATTCCTCCAGAAGACGTTAGTTTAGATGCTTTAAAGAGGAAAGGCCTTGTTGAAGTATTGGAACCTATCGAAATTAGAAAAGCTGAGGACATAGAGAAAATACCGGAAGATGTAGATGCAATACTTATAGGAGATAGCGAGGACTGGTTTGCTGAAGACAGCATTCTTGAGAAGCTCGTGCTGCTAAATAAACCGCTACTTGTTGAATGGGATAACTGGGGCTACTCAATCCATGGGAGAATATCGAAGCTAAGATTTAATAAGTATTCAAAAGCGAAAAGATATTTCACAATGGGCGCTGATGAAGTGTTCTCACTAATAAGAGCTCTTAGAGGGTATCGATTCATTAAGACGATGAAAGTATTGTACGTAGGAGATTTTCCATCACATAGCGTTGCAGTAGGACCTCAAATAAGTTTAGAGTACCTAAATAAACGCTTTGGTGTGGAATTCGTTAAGTTAACGTTAGAAGATTACTTAAAAGAAATAGAGGGAATAAGCGACGAAAAGGTAGAGGACGTAGTTAAGAAATGGAAAGAACGATTTATTATTAGGGATAATAGGGAAAAAACATTGCACATTTATGCGAAAACATATAAGGCCTTGAAAAATATGCTTAGAAAACATAACGCTAATGCCATTACTGTAGACTGTGCTGCATTACCTGAAATAGAGTATGTACCATGCTTAGCATATTCATTACTAATAGATGAAGGTATTCCTTGCGGTTGCGAAGCAGACTTGCCAGCATTATTTGCTATGGCTATGTTAATGGGAGTTTCAAACAAGCCTGTCTTAATGGGTAATCTTAATGAGAATGCTACGCATATGGATATAGAAAACAACGTTGTCGTAGTTAACCATGATGTCTTACCCCCATCACTCGCTAGCCCAGCATGTAAAATTGCTCTACGCGACTATCATGCAACAGCCAAAGGTGTTACATCATATGCGGAGCTTATAGAGGGATTACCAGTAACTCTCGCAGGTATGCACTGGGATATGGATAAGGTATGGGTAACTACAGGAAAGGTAGTTTGGACGGAAGATACAACACATTGTAGAGTTTCCATAGGGGTAAAGGTAGATAACGCTAAGAAGGTAAGCAAAGATGCTTTCAGCCACCATGTAGTAATGTCGTATGGTATCTATGTTAAAGAGCTTAGGCTACTATCAGAACTTATGGAAATAGAGTTTACACTAATTTGACATTTAAACAATCTTTTAAAACTCAAAAACCCTACATCCACTATTTCTAGTGTAATACATTTAAAAAGAGAATATTGAGCGGTGATTTGCATAGAAATGTAATCTCCTGTATGTTTATGTATAGTATTTACGTAACATTATAGAAATGTTAATATTCTCTCTTACTAATAAATTCCTTATGGTGTAGAAAGTGCAGAAGATTTCTCTCCCGGTTTTCATTGCAGCCATAGTTATCATTGCTATTGTTGCTGGGGCAATAGGTTACTACGCTAAACCTGTGCCTACACCACCACCTAAACCTGGAGAGGGTATGGTTATATACTGGATTGGTGGCGCAGCAGGAGATCCTTTCGATGCTAGACTGTACAAGGGAGCTACCGATGCTGCTGAACTTTTAGGAATTAAGCTAGTTTATGTGCATACAAAGTGGGACCCAGATAAGATGGTTGCAGAGTTTAAGAAGGCTATAGCCGCGAACCCGGACGGTATTGTAGTTATGGGACACCCAGGTCTTGAAGCTTTAGAACCCCTATTTAAGGAAGCAGCTGACAAAGGTATACTTGTAACGCTAGCCAACGTGGACATTCCAGAGCTTAGGGAGAAATACTGGTTCACAGGATATGTTGGACAAAACCTATACATGTCTGGCTACACTTTAGCCAAAGAGGCGCTCAAGAGATATGGTGATAAGCTAAAGCCGGGAGCTAGAGCAGCAATATTCTCTGGAAGCTGGGAGCAACCTGCAAGAGCTCTAAGAGCTATAGGTGTAGAAGACGCTCTTAAAGAAGCAGGTTTAGTTGTTGATAGAGTTTCCCACCCACCAGAAGTTTACGGTAGCCCTGCAGAAGGACTACCATACGTGTCAGGTTATCTTGCCAAACACCCAGACGTAGTACTGATGTGTTTCGATGGTGGAGGTACAACAGCTGCTGCAGCAGACTACATGAAATCCCTAGGTAAGAAGCCAGGAGAAATTATTGTGATAGGCTTTGACTTAACACCAGGTTCAGTTAAGGGTTTAGAAGAAGGCTACGTGCAATTAGTTATCGACCAGCAACCGTACCTGCAGGGCTTCCTAACAGTACTTAACCTGTTCCTAAGCAAGAAATATGGCTTCGCCGGACTATACATTGACACGGGCGGAGCAGTAATTGGTCCTGAAGAAGTTAAGTGGGTTAAAGATCTGGTTGAAGCAGGTTATAGATAAAATTAGTACATAAAATTTTTATTTTTAGCTTAAATATCTTTTTAAACTTCTACTATAACCATACTAACGGGAGCTGAAAGTAGGAAGGAGGTTAATTATCTAATGAGCGGCTTTAAGTATATTGTTGAAACGAAAAACCTTGTAAAAAGATTTGGAGACGTTATTGCTCTTAAAGGAGTGAATTTCAAAGTTAGAAATAACGAGATTGTAGGCCTTGTTGGAGACAATGGCGCTGGTAAATCAACCTTAGTTAAAATAATAGCAGGCATTTATGCTCCAGATGAAGGCGAAATACTAATTAAAGGCCAAGCCTTCAGAAGGCTAACACCCCAAAAGGCTTACGAGCTAGGCATTGTTTTAGTACACCAGGAGAGAACCCTTTCAGAAAACCATACTATATGGAGAAACATCTTCATGGGAAGAGAACTAACAGGACCTTTCGGTTTTCTTAGAATTAAGGAGATGAAAGATACAGCAACTAAACTGCTTAAAGAGATAGGGCTTAAGGCGATGTCCGCAGATACTCCAGTTAAATATCTTTCAGGAGGTTACAAACAAGGTGTTCAAATAGCTAGAGCACTATGTTTTGAAGCAGACCTTGTTATATTAGATGAGCCAACGGTACAATTGTCAATTTCCGAGGTTCAAAGAGTACTAGAATATGTATTAGAGCTTAAGAAGAGAGGTAAGTCATGCATATTCATAAGCCACAACATATACCATGTATACCCTGTTGCGGATCGATTCGTACTATTAGATAGAGGAAAAATAGTTGCAGAGTTTATGAAAGCAGATCTAACACCCGAGGACTTATCTCACATAATGGTTTCCATAGCTAGAACAGGCAAAATACCCGTAGAATATGAAAAGATAAACCTAATACGTAGCAGTCAAGAGTAAGTTAGCGTAGGAATGTAATATGAAGAGAAAAAACCCCACATCAAAAAGCTTCGGTAATATAGTAGTTGGTACATTCAATAAGTACAAATTACAAGTAGCAATATCTACGATTTTCCTACTACTTTGGCTAATATTCTTCGCAATGAACCCTGAAGGATTTAGCGACCCTGCTACTTACGCGGCTATTACATCTGTAGCTCCTTTCACAATAATACCTGCTTTAAGCCTAACATACGTCATTATTTCCGGAGAGATAGATCTATCCTTCCCTTCAGTGATGGCTTTAGGCGGATGGATACTAGCAGTAACCTGGCGTGCTCTTGGACCAAGCCCCCTAGGTATTATCTTAGCCCTATTAGCAGGACTCGTAGCTGGTATGCTTAACGGATTTCTAATAACGAAATGTAAAATACCTTCACTTATTGCAACTATAGGTACAATGTTCCTATGGAGAGGAGTAGTTTTAGTTGCAACTGAAGGATTCAGCATACCTTTAGGCAGATATAGGGGTGTGCTAATTTACCAAGCCCTTGTAGGTAGGATAGGAAGTATACCTATGCAAATAGTATGGGCGGTAATCATAGCTGTAGTACTATGGATTTTCCTTAACTTCCACAAGTTTGGAGCATATATTTACTATACTGGCGATAATAGGGAAGCAGCAAAAATGTTAGGTATAAACACTAATAAAGTTCTAATGTACGTTTACATGCTGCACGGAGTGATAGCAGCGTTCGCAGGCATCTTAGTAACTCTTGAAATGGCAACATTTTGGCCTGCTTTAGGAGAAATATATCTTCTAAAGTCAATAGCTTCAGTCATAGTGGGAGGAACACCGGTAACAGGCGGTATAGGTACAATATTTGGAACATTCATTGGCGGGCTAATACTGGAACTTATTGAGACAGGTATATTAGCTGTTGGTGTGACAGGTTTCTGGATCAGGCTTGTTCACGGAGTAGTCATCATAGTAGCGCTAATAGCTCAAGTAACTATTAGAGAACGTGAAATAAGGAGAATGCGTACAATGATGGGTATAAGCTAGTTTCAGCAAGTAAGGTGGAAAGCGCCTACAACTTTCCTACCTTCTTTTACGAGCTTATTGAATTCTTTTACCGCTTCACTTGTAGGCTTAGCTATAACCTTAACCTTTCTGCGATCCATTTCTTCTAAAACATCGTCAAGAACTTTCATGAAACCGTAGTAACCTGTTCCAATAACTAGATATTCGAAGTCCTCATCCAATATTTCTCTTAGATCTTCTAAGCATAGTTTATGGCCTTCTACCCTCCACCAGTTGCTTATAATTCTCTTCGGCGTTATAATTAGGTCTCTGCTATATTTTCTTCCATCAACAATTATTACCCCGAAATCGTAATAGTCTATGTTTAGCATAGTTTAAGACACCTAAGATGACCTATCGGCGATTACGGTAATTAAACTTTATTGGAAAATACGCTATATTTTTCTTAACAAAATACTTTAACTACTATTGAATATTTACTATGATTATGGGGGGTAGTGTGTCAAAACGTTTCTTAGAAAGAATACCTACATATGTTCAAGGTCTTGACGAAGTTCTTAACGGAGGCATTATTAAGGAAAGTATATTACTTATTGCCGGAGGTTCAGGTACAGGAAAAACTGTTTTAGCTTCTCAAATAGCCTACTTTAATGCTCTTCACAGCAAAAACGTTATTTATGTTAGTTTTGATGAAGGACTTAAACTTAAGGACTACTTAAAAGGATTCGGCTGGAATCTAGATAAATTAATTGAAGAGAGAAAGTTTAAGCTCTTAGATCTTGTTGCTCCTACGGAAACCTTAGCTAAAGATATTATAACATTTATCGCTCATGAAATAAGAGAGTTTAATGCTAAGCTTCTTGTCCTAGACTCTCTTACTACACTGCTTTTAAACACTCCTGAATTAGCGAAAGCAAGAAGCCTCGTAGATGTTCTAAGGAAAATTAAACCTCCAGGTGTAACAGTTATTGCAACAGCTAACGTGTTTTATGGAACTAGGAGAATAGGTACTGGTGTAGAGGAGGTTATCGCGGATACCATTATCTTACTAAAGAGGTTTATTCATAAAGGCGAATTAAGAACGAAATTGTATGTTTTAAAAATGAGAGGTAGTGCACACAGTAGAAGAGCTCATGAACTAGTATTTACAAATACTGGTGTTAAAGTAATTCCTCTTATGCCGGCTTGATGGTGTCAAATTGATTTCCGCGGACCTACACTTAATTACGGTATCTGTTGTTTGGGCAACAGCTCTCTTCTTAGCCTTAACTGTAATCATGTATTATTATATGACGATAGCTACAACCCTTAAGGAACTATGGCGTATATTGTTTGCTATACTTGTACTGTATTCGGCAACATACTCTTCTAATGCTCTATTCTATACGATAGTTGTCCTAGTTTTAGGAAGTAGACCAGAGTACTTTAGCTTCTACGGTAAAAGCATACCCGGCCTTATAGGCATTACAGCCTCAGTAATAATGGCACTTATTCTTAATTATATTTCGTGTTTAATAGTAAGCAGAGGAAACGAATTTAGAGCAATAAAAATCTTAATTACTAAACCACCATATGTAATTATAACTTTCCTACTTCTTCTAGGCCTAATATATGTGTTTCTAGGTCCTTCAGCACTATATGTTTATGCTTATGGAGACTACACCGTATACTATGATCCCACAGCCCTAATTATTTTCTGGACTACACTCATACTACTATTTCACGTTCTACATGTCATATATAGCAAAGCAGAAAGTCTTTGGAGAGTTAAAGAAGTAATTAGTAGTCTTAAAATAATAAGCTCTCTAATCTATGCTCAGCTAATAATAGGATTAGTAGCAATGACCTATTCTAGTATTTTTCTACGTTCAGCTTATGGTTTCATGAACATTACGTGGCTCATTATAGGCTTAGCTATGGCGTATATTTTCCCAAAATCCCTCCTAGCACCATACATACGATATATTGAAGGATACGGTACCGTATTCTTAAGAGAAAAAGATGTTGAGAAACGTGAAATAGAAGTGCAGAAAATACTTGTAGAATATGATCCTAAAACAGATTACTTTAGAGAGGTTAGTAATAATATTTTAAATTACTTTAAAGGATTACCTGTAGTTATTGTTGGTTGTTTAGGTAAGCCATTTGTAAATAAGAGAACATCATTGAAAGCTATACTTGTCCCGGTTGCAGTTAGCAGTTTAGTTGCGCAGAAAGAGGGAGTTTCAATAACAAACCTGCCACTTATATTACATACATTGCTTAGCGTTTTGAGCAATATTAAGGGTGCTGCAGTAATTATAATTGATGACCTAACAGATTTGATTGTAGCTAATGACGTTAAAAGCGTTTATATGTTCTTAAAACAGCTTTTTGAACATGCTAGAACAGCTACATGTATAGCCTTGCTTAACAAACAAGCTGTAGATGAAAATGCTAGAGCACTATACGAAGGAATTTTCGATAGTATTTATATTATTAATAGTAGTGGTTCGCGGAGAATAAAGTAGTAGAAGTGTTTTAAACATTACATGTAGGACATCCGCCTGCATAATCCTCTGGTGCTGCATGATACTCTTTATTTTTCAATCTGAATCTTATTGGCATGAGTTTAGCTAATTTCCATTCTTTGGGCTTAACTTTGAATAATTCTTCTTTAACACCAACATAGATTACTTGTTCCCTCTTAGACTTGTCCCTGTAAACCGTTATTCCCTTACATTTAAGCTTCCAAGCTTCTAGGTATACTTTTCTAACATCATCTATTGTTGCTTCATATCTTAAGTTAACTGTTTTAGATACTGCATTATCGACCCATCTTTGAAATACTGCTTGCATTTTAACATGGCTTATAGGGTCTATATCATGTGCTGTTCGGTAAATTCTCTTTAGCTCTTGAGGAACCCAAGGTATTTGCTGAATTGAGCCTTTTTCAGCTATCTCCCATATCCTCTCCTCATTTAGCATTCCAAGCTTACTTAGTTCTTCAATGAATAGCTTGTTTACCTCTAAGAACCTACCAATACTTATTTGCCTAATATAGGCTATTGCGAATAGTGGTTCAATTCCCGCTGATGTGTTAGCTATGATGCTTATGCTTCCTGTTGGAGCTATCGTGGTAACTGTAGCATTCCTGATACCGTGCTTTTTAATCTCCTCTTTCACAGCATTCCAATCTATTTTTGGCCTATCCTTAACTAGCTCTTTAGCGTACTCTGAAACTTTCTCTTCATCGTAGATTTTTGAATGCTCTATTTGAGGTTCGAAATTGAGTCTTCCTTCAACAAAAATACTGTCTTTAAAAGCTGGGAATGTTCCTCGCTCCTTAGCTAACCTTATACTAGCTACCTTGCCGCAATAAGCTATCCACTCCATAACCTTGTCCGCTAAGAAGTATGCATCGTCGGAATCGTAAGGTATTCTAAGCTTTATCAAGAAGTGTGCCCATCCCATAACGCCTAATCCTATTTTCCTTGTTCTTAATGTTGCTTCTCTTATTTCATTACATGGAAACTTGTTTACCGTTATCACATTGTCTAAGAATCTTACGGCTAATTCTACAACTTCTTTTAGTCCTTCCCAATCTATTTTAGGTCTACCATTAACGTATCTAACGAATTTTTCAAGGTTTATACTACCAAGATTACATGATTCCCAGCTTAGTGCAGGTACTTCACCGCAATTATGGCTTAATACTCCTTCAGAAATGTAGCATCCATATCCTGGAACGCTTAGATCATAAACCATGTGCTCTCCTAGTCTTTCTACTCTTTCAACAGTTGCTTCTTTAATCCATAAACCATATGTTTCAACCTTATCTCCTTCCTTAAGCTCAGACACTTTAACCCATGGTCCATGCTTTAATTTTATCCTATGTTCTGGTGTTGCTTTTAATTCGAAACCTTCCTTGAAAATAACTCTACACACATTCTTCAGCCCTATTTTCCAAACAACTGCTTTTGTAGGTATTAGTTTTTCACCGTAAGGTACAAGAATTTCGGTTTCATAGCCCTTATCTTCACCCAGTTTACTTATTTCTCTCTCCTTCTCAACAATACCTGCAATAACACCTCTTCTTTTAGCTTCTTCAAAAAGCTTAGCTATAGGTACCCAACCATTTGCTGTAAGAATTCTGGTGTCACCTGTAACACACGGATTTGTCGACCTTATTTTACCCAATTTAGGTGTCGGATTATGTCTGTTAATTTCATCTATGAACACTAGTCCTGGATCACCTGTTTTCCAAGCGCACATAATTATTTTATCGAATAAGTGCTTTGCTTTAACCCACTTAACCTTAACATTTTTCTCTAAGCATTTCCTTGCAATATTTAATACTTCTTTCCCAAGAGCATTTTTTATCTCAGGGCATTTTCTAGGATTGATTAAAGGCCATTCCTTACCCTCAAGTACTGCCTCCATGAAGCTATCGTAAACCGCAACACTGATGTTGAAGTTTTTCAACACTTCTTCGGGACCGCATTTTGACATTATGAATTCTTTGATATCGGGATGCCATATATGCATTATTCCCATATTTGCTCCTCTACGCTTACCACCCTCCTTAATTACCTCTGTTGCCATGTCGAAAATTTTCATAAAACTAATAGGTCCTGAGGAAACTCCTCCAGTAGTTTCAATAACGTCTCCTTTAGGTCTAAGCTCGGAAAAGTCTGCTCCAACACCTCCACCTGTTTTCTGAATTAAAGCTGTTATTTTCAGAGCTTCAAAAATACCGTTTAAATCATCAGCTACCGGTATGACGAAGCATGCTGAAAGCTGGCCTAGAGGTGTTCCAGCATTCATTAACGTTGGAGAATTAGGTATAAACTTAAGTTCAGACATGATTTCATAGAATTTCTTAGCGTACTCCTTAACCTTGCTTTCAGAGGCACCATAGTATTTCTCCGCTTCAGCAATAGCATATGCTACTCTTTTAAACATATCGTCAGGTGTTTCGATAATTCTACCTGTTTTAGGATCTCTAAGCAAATATCTTGATTCTAGCACCTTTAAAGCATTAAATGATAGACTGAGATCTGTTTTAGAAAATTTTGCAGACGCTTTTCCAGCATCACTATATATTCTGTGCAGTGCGTAGCATTTTGCAGCGTTAAGCCATAATGGGTTTTTAATAGCTTTCTGTACGAAAACTAACTCTACTGTATCAGAGATTTCTGATGCATGAACTTTCTCCTTAACCATTCTACTTTCTAAAATCTCCAAGACCTTGGAAACAATTCTGGGAGCTTCTTTCAAATCTATTCCAGCACATTTGAGCGCATTAATTATTGATTTTTCAAGCTTCTCTATTGAAAATGGTTCTTCAAATCCTCTTCTTTTTACGACCCTTATTCTCATACTTGATTAACCTTACAAATTTAAAATTCTAAATAAAACTCCTTTTAACTTCTTCTATTCTCTTTAAGATTCGTTTAAAGTACTCATCGTCTTCAAGAGCATCATCACTTATTTCAGACAATACACTCCTATACACTTCTCTAAGCGCTGGATCAAGATCTTTAATAGCGTCCTCTATGATTTTCCTCCTACTAGTAGCCTTCTCGGGCTTAATCACTCGTCCCATGATACGTCATGTTAATATTTTTAGAAAAGAATTTATAAACGTTTAATACTTCTCAGTTAATTTAAGATTAGACGCAGAATATCATGATGAGTGGATCCCTGTCTGAAACATGATGAGCTTTCGGTCGCCCTGAGAAAAACATTTAGAGGTAGTAGTAAGTGTTTTTCGCTGATGCACATTGTCATGCTAATTCGGTTAAAGGCTTAGGAGCGAAAGGTATTGCTGAAAAATTTAAAAAGCATGGTGGATGGTTTATTGCATTCATAGGCTTATCTCCATGGCATTATGGTCTTATACCTACTTATGAAAACTACATAAAAACATTCCACCACATGATTAGAGAGAACGCTAAAGCAAGAAGGCATGTGAAAACTGCTTGCCTACTAGGATTCCATCCAGCAGATTTAAACAAGCTTGTAGACATATATGGTTTAAAGGCAGAGAATGCATTTAACTTAGCTATTAGAGTACTGGACTATGTATTAAAACTGTGCAAGGAAGGAATAATCGATGGGATAGGAGAAATAGGTAGACCCCACTACAAGGTAGATCCTAAATTTGTTATAGCAAACGAGTTGATAATGGAATACGTGTTTAAGAGAATTAGTGAAGAAAGAATAGACTGCATAATCCATTTGCACTTAGAGCAAGGAGGAAGAATAACTGTAGAAAGTATTAAGAACATCATATCTAGGTATAATGTTGCCAGGAATATTATTCTCTTTCACCATTCCAAACCAGGGCTAATCGAATACGCACTGGAGGAGAGATTTCCTGCATCTTTACCTGGGATTAAAGAGCTAATTCTGTGGGGTACGAGGAAATTAAAACCTGCATATGTTTTTGAAAGTGATTTTTTAGATGATCCTAGTAGGCCAGGCACTGTGGTTTATCCCTGGGTGATGGTTAATAATCAATGTGAATTACTAAATAAAGATAGTAGCTTAGAAGAATATTTCGCGAGGATAAACGTTGATAACATAGCTAGGTTCTATAAAGTAGAGCCTCCATAGACCTTAAGGAAGTAATGAGAAAAATAGGAATACTTGTTTCAGAATATTTCACGTTAGGGTTAAGTTGTGGAGGAACCTAAGTGGATTCAAGTCTACCATAAAATACTAGATTTCCTTGAAAAACACGATAAGAAGAGAAGATTTAATTTTAAAGGCGATTTAGCTAGAGAGTTTGAAAAGTTAAGAGAGGAATTTAGAGATAGCTTCATAGAATATATTTTAGGTTTAGAAGTAAATGTCGCTAAAGAGTGGATAAACCGCTTATTTGAAGAAATTAAATTGTTAAAGAAAAACCTTAATATTGATGGTGTTCTGTTTTCCAAAGAACTCAGAAGTTTTCTCGAAGACCCTCATGCGCATTTGAGGAAGAAGATTTTCAATTACATGTATGATTTATTTAGACTTAAAATAGATACTGAAGAGTTTGAGCAGGTAGCTGGAGCTGCTTTAAGAACTTCTCTTAGAACAAATATGAGGTCTATTTATCAGGGATGGGTTATTGCTGCAACATTAAACCTATTAGCTGAGGAAGGAGGCTATCTTGTTTATCCTGAACATAAGTACATTTCATTTGAAAGATCTGGTAAGCAGAAGTTGGGATGGATACCTCCAAATGTAGTAATGTATGTTGAGGGAAAAGGATTCCTTAGTTTATTCATAGAAGCTCCAAGACCTATTGGCTGGGAGGATACACAAGATCTGAAAAGAGCCTGGAGATTCTATACCGCATTAAGACCGGATATGCTAGTTTATGGCGGGAAAATTCTAAACATTGTTAGGCTTGGCCAAGATCCTCCAATAGAAAGACCTCACATGATAATTGAGTGCAAGGAGCTTGAAGACTGGTATGTTAGAGTTAGAGATATGAGAGGGCCTTTCGCTAAACCATTAACTGCTGAAGAATGGAGAAGCAAGTGGATTCAAGGATTATGGGATGGTTTAGCCGACATTTTAGGTGTAAAAAGAGCAGAAGCTGTGGAAACAGTTAAGGAGAAGAAAACTCTTAGACTCAAGGAACCTCAAATACTTGTCCTTTATAGAAAATTCTATAACCCAGACATAATGGTTTTGGTTTCGAGAGCGAAAGTTCCCGAGGATATTGTAGAAGAACTAGAGGAAAACAGAATAGAAGTAGTTGATAACGTAGGCTATAACAGGGAAAATCTTAGAGAACTTACCGAAATTCTTTTAAGGATAGCTAAACATGCTTCGGGAAAAATATCGTTAGAGGTAAGCTGGGAGACCTATGCTCAACTAGAGAAACTAAGCAAACTCTTGAAGTTAAGTAAGGAGGAGGTATTAAGGAAGATACTCAAATATGCTTTGGAACATAAAGATGACATTTACAGGGTAAAGTAGGTAATTTTACTTCACCTTATTTATGCTTTAATCCATCTATGACTAAATTCCTTAATTACATCTGCAGTAGCAGGTAGCGTATTTACGAAGATCTCCAAGAGTGGATGCACAATGCAGCCTTCCAAGACATGACCACTATACGTTTCACCGTTAAATTCGCCTATGGTTATGTGTAAGTGTGGATAATATAGTCCATCAGGCCCCTTTACAAAATTGCCATGAAGAATACCTGCTTCTAAAACGTTATTCTTCGCTTTAACGCTTACGACATGGTATTTATTAGCCCTAGAATAACCAATATTAGCCTTCTTAAGAGCGCCAAGGCCAAAAATGATCCCAAAGCTTTTATCTATAATAGTTAACGCCTTTTTCAAAGACGAAATAAGCTTCTTACCAGGAACCATTTTAATGAAGAACATGTTCTCAGTTAGCTTGTATACTTTGACCATTTATTTTTTACCGAACTCTATTTAATTTCTAATAATAAAAACTATTTTGAGGAAGGAATATTGAAGCAACCCTATGAGGAGATAATAAATAAGCTTAAAGAACATATGAAACTAGAGGAAACATCAATAAGAAGATACTCTAGAACACTATCTAGGATTAAAAACAGAGCATTAAAGGAAATTCTTAAGGGTATACTTATTGATAGCATTGCTCATAGAGAGCTATTAAAAGCTGTAATTAATGTTTTGAATAAAATTAGTAAAGAGGAATTTACTGTAGAGGCGGAAGTGGTTCCTGTAAAAGATATTGACGCTGTTAGAATGATAGAGGCGTTAAAGAAGCACGTCAAAGCAGAGGAAGAAACTATAAAAGATATATTATCCATAGCTGAGAAGCTAGAAATATACTCTTTAAAAGAGACATTGAGAATACTATTTGAAGATGAAGTACGGCACCACACCATTTTGAGTAATATTATAGAGACATTTGAAAAACACCATAAGAGTAGAGGTTGCGCTAGGTGTTAAATAGAAAGTTCAAGGTAGTTAAGCTAGGCGAAGGCGATAATCTTCCACAGATTATACTTTTTTCACATAATAGTCAAGTACAGGATATAGCGGTCAAACTATTACGTGAAAGGAGAATACAGCGGGACAGCATACTATACAGTACACTTCCTACATTTCTAAGAGTATTTTGGATATTATTTTCAAAACTAATTTTTAAGACGAGAGGTAGCAGCAAGAAATTTATGCTTCCTTTAGCGGCTATTGTGTTTGATAAACAATTGTTAGAGAAAATAGGCAATTTAAATACGCCGCTGGATATAATTTCAAAGCATTTTAGCTCAGAGAAGCTACATCTTATAAACATAAGTAAGGAGGTACGACTAACTTTAAATGATGTCGTAATTTACATGTATTATTTTCTTAGAGCCTTAGAGTTTAGACCAATAAAATTTGCCATAGTTGGAACCTCCGGTATCTTAGTCAATGAGGCTGTTTTATGGTTTCTTGTATCCTTCAAAATACTGCCCGTGTACTTAGCTAGTCCTATTGCCATAGAACTATCCATAATCAATAACTTCATACTTAATGACATATGGACTTTCAGAAGATATAGATCAGGAAGCTTTATTTTACGCCTTTTTAAATACCATATTGCTGTTGCTATAGGAGGTATAATAAACTACGTCATATTGCTGACTTTAACATTTTTAGGTGTCTATTTTCTTCTAGCTAATTTAGTAGGGATATTTATGGGCTATGTAGCTAATTACTTACTGAGTGAAGTGATGGTATGGAAGTAATGTAGTATCAGTTTGCTTATTTTTATCACTTAAATCCAGGTTTTCTAATATTTACTACTTCCTTGTTTACTAGATTTGGAGGTATTTTCCCCTTCGCAAAGGCTATAAGGTTTTCAGCCACCATATTAGCCATTTTGATCCTTGTTTCCCACGATGCGCTTCCTGTATGTGGGGTTAAAATCACATTTTTCAGCTCATATAATGGATGGTTTGGAGGTAATGGTTCTTGTTCATGGACATCTAAAGCAGCTCCGGCTATCCAACCTTCCTTAAGTGCTTTCACAAGTGCATTAGTATCTACAACAGCACCTCTTGCAGTATTTATTAGAAACGCTGTTTTCTTCATGAGTTTAAGTTCTTTCTCACCTATCATGTGATATGTTTCCTTAGTTAATGGTACATGTAAAGACACAATATCTGCTTCTCTTAATAGAGTTTCCAATGGTACGTATTTTGCTCCAAGCTCCTTCTCTAACTCGGGTTTTCTTCTGTGACCATAGTAAAGTATCTTCATGTTAAAACCTTTAGCTCTCCTAGCAACAGCTGAGCCTATTCTCCCTAAACCTATAATGCCTAGTGTTTTACCGTGAACATCGTATCCAAGCATCATCATTGGATGCCATCCTGTACCACTACGGTACCATTCGCCTCTCCTTACATACTCATCAGATTCTAAGATTCTCCTAGAAATAGCTAATATGAGCGCCCACGTATGGTCTGCCACTGTTTCTGTTAAAACCCCTGGAGTATTAGTAACATACACACCATGTTTTGTGGCACACTCAACATCTATATTGTCATAGCCTACAGCATACTGTGCTATGATTCTTAGTCTAGGAGCGTTACTTATAAGTTCGCAGTCAATTTTATCAGTTAACAACGTAGCTAATGCATCCACCTCCTTAGCCTTACTTAAAAGAACATCTCTTGGCGGAGGAGGATATTGAGGCCAAACCTCAACATCATAATACTCTTTAAGTCTATCAATAGCTTTTCCCGGCAATTGCCTAGTAATGAATAATTTAGGCTTCAACATCCTTACCCCAAGTAATGAAAGTAACTAATAATACTAAATTCTATCTACGATTAAGTATTTAACCTTCAATAAGCCCTAATTAAAAACATATTATAGGTTAACCATTATTGCTCTTAATATTAAATCTTTGATTTCTTTTTTCAAAGGTTTGACTACTGTTTTTTGTTTGTAGGTCTTTTAAGGTTTTTGTAGGTTGGTTAATCCTCTTTTTGCTATTATGTATGCTGATGCTGTGTGAACGTCTAAACCTAAGTCTTCTGCTATTATCCTAGCACTTACTGATGAGTATGCTGGATTAACCTTAATTAACACTCCATCCACTTTAGGCACTAGTACTTCCATTTGCTGTATAAACTCTCTTAAAGCCATTCTATATATCTTCTTCTTTGCAGTCCTTGTACCTTTGGGTTTTGGTTTGGATAGGTCTTCAATAACATAGTATTTTACTCCATGCTCTCTAGCGTATTTTACTAGCTTGGCAACAGACTCCCTCCTAGTAGCCTTAGCCTTATTCCTAGGGAATCCATGAGAAGTAACTTCGGGGAAATGTTCATTCTTAATATCCCTTATAATTCCCTTCTGATCAATTATAACCATGTTTACCCTATCAACATTAAAGTCAAAACCAGCAACGTGTCCTACAATATTGTTTTTAGGTTTCCTACTAAAGTACTTAAGATATAAGTCTAGGGGGATTATTAAGTGAAGATAAAGTCTCTTCCTAAATACCTTTCTCCAATCCTCTTTATTCTTTAGCTTAACCGTTATAGTGGCTGAGTATGGATATTCACCTAAAACTAGTTCTTTTACTAGTTCTAGGTACTTCCTTCCAAACTCTACCTTACATTCTATCCATTCATGTTTTCCATTTGCATGAGGTACCTTAATCAAAACCTTATCTGTATCCACTAATCTAATATTGCGGTTACCTTTTTCTAATCCTTTACATCCTACTGAGAATAGTAATGGTTTTCTGAGCTTGATATGTGGTTGTTTTTGATATAACTTAGCTTTCTTAATAACAGAATAACCATACCAAGCGTTAGACAGCAATCTAGTTAATCTTCTTTTCACTTCGGAATCCTTTAGCTTCCTTTTAAATAGTAGGTAATGAGCTAACTCAACTGCATCTCTAAATTGTCTCATTAGGTTTATTAGTTTAGATAAAACGATTTCATCATGTATAACTAGTTTTCCCTTTATTGTTACCTTTTCTTCTTTTGTTCTCTTAGCCATAGCTTTATAGCCTCTATGAGAGCCTTCTTGATGGCTCCATAAACACCAAACTTCCTTACAGCTTCAACTTCAAACTCTCTCCACAGTTCATCTGGTACATCTATAGTCTTCTTAACCAAAACCCATCCCTAATAAACATCTATGAAAAGTAAGACTTATAAAGCTTTTCATACTATCTATAAATGTAGTACGTTTGAAGCCGATGAGGTCTTGAGGTTGATGAATCCCAGATGAACCCCTATTACCCGATGGCAGCTCCGAATATAGAGCATAGGAGCTACCGTAAGGTGGTAGGGGCAATTAAAATCCGTAATGAATCGACCTACGGAAACCTACACAGACCGTAGGTGAGGAACGGTAATGTTTTCGTCGAAAACTTCACGTTCAAAAATTCTTACGTTTTTAAACTTGCATTCTTCAATAATTTCTCTTATCATGTTCATTATTTCATTATGTTCTTTGCTTCCTATTTTCTCAGATATTACTTCAATAACTATTTCACTCATTAACTACTCACCAAGAAGTTAGAGCATGTGTTTTGTTGTATGGACGTTTCTTATGAGTACATAGGGAGTGAATGTTGGTACATTTACTTCCCACCACTTAATTTGATACAGTTTATTACCTAGTTCATGTACGTTTTTAAATATCCTAGGAAGTTTATCGGCTATTCTAAGTTTTTTAGCCGCCTTAACTATTCTTCCATCTTTTATCAGGAATAAAGCATCACGTGTTATCGTTGAAAAGCTACCTTCAATATAGTTTTGAAGTCTAGTATACCAGTTATTAGTTACCAATATTCCATTTTTTACCTCACTTATCAACTCTTCTAGAGTATATGTGCCTGGTTTTAGTTCAAGAGACCAAGGATGAGGCGATATTAGTCCAGCGTTTGATGTGCTTTCTACACCATGTTTCGCAGCCGTCTTACTGTTATGTAGCAATGTTTTTAACGTACCATTCTCTATTATGACATTTCTTTTAGTAGGTAATCCTTCGGCATCGAAGGAAACCGCTCCATAAGATTCAGGGTTTATTGGATCATCGGCTAATGTTATTTTCTCCGAGAATACCTTTTCGCCAATTTTTCTTCCAGTGAATATTGAGAAACCCATATCTACATTTAATGCTGATGCCATTCTCCCAATAACGTTCAGTAAATTACCCATAACCATAGGTGAAAGTATAACATCATATACGCCCGGCTCAATACTTTCAGGTTTACTCGATTCGACAGCATATTCAGCAGCTATCCTTGTCGCTTCAGCAATATTTTCTTCTCTAAATATTCTTCCAGAAGAAGACCATTGACCACTACCTTCACCCTTAAATACTCTAATGTAGTATTCGTAAGCACCATATTCTTCAACGAGAGATGCTCCCGTGGATGAAGCTAAACTTCTTATACCCATTGTTATTTCAAGCATTCCAGCTACTTTATCAACATCGTAGGTAAAAGCTACTGAGAGAGCATTATCAATTATTTTCTCAGATTCTTCGAAAGCCTTTAAAATACTTCTATGAACAGTAAAAGGAACATAAGCTGGTTTAGGTTTAGGTATTGGCGCATAATATTCGGATTCTTCAATTATACTTATTTCTGAGAGCATCTTCTTAGCTAATTTTACAGTTTCCTCAATACTTGATGTTTCAAAATTCACTACAGCTATTCTCTTATCTTTAGCTAAATACATAGATACTGTTACTTCATCCCAATCCTGGACAACACTTGGTTGGCTATTGGCTATTTTTGCCATTACTGTTTTAGACTTATTAATGGAGACAATAGACTCTGAATATCCTGCTTCCATAATTTCCTCTAATACTTTCTCCGTTGTCTCTAACACTATGTCTTTTTCTTTAACCTTTCTCTCTCTCAATACGGAGCAACCCCTAAAACTATGTTTCTTAATCTAACATTTGGCCCTCCAAACCATACAGGTACCCCTTGGTGAGGTTCTCCTTTGCCGCATGTTCCGGCATGAAATTCTAGACTCTTATCTGCAGCATCAACAGACTCGTAGAACCCCTTAGTAGTCAATTCTATTACAGGGTTCCTTGTAGGCTCCTTAATTTCACCATTCTCTATAAGGTATGCTTCTAAACCTACATATCTTTGACTCCATCTGACGTCATCAATATTCCACTCCATATAGCTCTTAATGTAAACACCTACCCTAATGTCTTCAAGTAGTTCTTCGAAACTATAATCCCCGGGTTTAAAGTAGGTGTTCGACATTCTAATTATGGGTTCAGAAGTGTAGTCCATAGCTCTAGCTGAACCATTGCTTACGGTATTAAATACTTTAGCTGTCCATCTATTGTGTAAGTGTTCATTTATTATACCATTTTTGTAAAGATACTTAGGTTTTGCTTTAACACATTCATCATCATACAAATAATACCCGTAGCTTCCAGGTATTGTTGGATCATCTATTACTGTTGAAACTTCAGAACCTATTCTTTTCCCCAGCATTCCCTTTCTTATGAAGCTTTCACCAGCTTGCGCTGCTTCTCTGCCGAGAATTCTATCTGCTTCACTAGGATGTCCTGCAGATTCGTGCACCATTAAACCCACTATTTCGCTACCTAGAACAACATCTACTTTGCCTTTAGGTGGGGATTTGCCTTTGAGAAGTACCTTTTCTAACGTTTTAGCTTCCTCCAGTACTCTGCTAACTATGTCCCATTTATCAAGTAGTTCGAGTCCTCCTGACGCACCTAGTTCATACATTCTCTGTATAGTACCTTTTTCTGGAGTGTGAAGTGTGAAGTTGTAGAAGACATATATTCGAGGTATTGAGCTTTTCACTATAGATCCTTCACTAGTAACAATAACTTTTTCTTCGACATCATCAAAATATTCAATAACTAGACTTCGCAGTTTCGATTGTACTAGGCTTGTTCTCAAACTATTGTATACTTCCTTGTAAAAACCTATCTTCTCACCTATTGAAACATTGTTAAAATCCTTAACAGGTTCTACCTCATAACTATACGTTACGGTTTTTACATCAGCGAAGCTTATAGGTTCAGTGTACATGTAGGAAAATGCTTTAGCCCTAGAAACGGCTTTCTCCAATGTTCTTTCTAAACTATCTTTTGAAACATTATTAGTTGATGCAAAACCTAAAGATCCCTTTACTAGAACTCTAATAGCGACTCCTTCACTAAATACTCTACCAACACTAATAGTTTTATTCATTCTAGTAACAGCATAAGATCCGCTGTGTTTATGGTATCTAGCCTCAACATAGCTTGCTCCGAGCTTAACGCCCCTAGCTACAATATGTTCTAGAATGGTTTCATCTATCATAGGTTCGCCCTTTAAACCTCTACTTACCATAAGTATTTCGATTTTCAAAAACTTTTCCAAAACAAAAATGCTTAGTGTATTGTATACTTTTTACCTTTAATTATGATGTGTTTTACATCGTATGGTTCACTATACATGACTATATTTTGTACAATATTTTTCTTGGATAAGGGGGTAAACTTGGTATTTTCTATGTTTATCAATGTTAAGTTTACTTTAAGCCCTTCAGCTATTTTCCAATTTTTAATATTAAGTACCGCTGCATTGCCTAGCGTCATAATATCGAAAACGTGTTGCACTGTTACCTTAAAGCTCCAATAACTACTTCTAACATAGTATAGTAACGTCTTTGCCTCCTGAATAAGAAAACCATTATTACATGTTAGCGAGCATGAGCCTATACCTAGTGTAGTGTTTTCCTTCATAAACTCTATTATTGGTGGCAAGCCCCCTAGAGCATAGTACATACTACATGAGGGTATTAGTACAACTTTGCATCCAGCGTTACTTATAGCTTTAAGCTCCCAGTTTGTAATCCATTCTAAACCAACTAGGATAACGTTTTCTCTTAATGCGCCTATGTGGTCTAAGTATTCTACAGGGAACTTGCCATACAATTTCTTAAACTCGAAAACTTCATCTCTGGTATTTGAAACATGTATTGAGACATTAATGTTTTCTTTGTATGCTTCATCAACCAGTTCTTTGAATATCTCGGGTTTTACATCTGAAAGGGAACTTACATGAATTGTTTTCCCTGAAACCTTTACTGGCATACTAAATACGAAAGGACCGCCCGCAATGTCTACAAAAGTATTTGCCTGTTTAATGAATTCTTCGTAACTTATCTCAGTAGGCGCTATTAAAGTTGTTCCTGTTGATGAAATTATGTTTAAACTCTTTCTCCATGATTCTTTAAGTATACTTGGATACTCTACTAGGTTACGTGCTTTATACCATAAATTCTCCCAACTGGTAACGTCCATACCTCTCATGGAAACTGTGAATAAATGTATATGAGGATCTATAATGCCTGGGATAACTGCGTATTTCGAACAATCCATAATTTCTTCCGATGATTCTCTAGTTACTTCTGCTCCTATCTCCTCTATAATATGTTTCTCTTCGTTTATTTTCAAATCAACATTTTCTAATATCCTTTTTTCCTCATCTTGCGTTATAATGAACCTGCATTTCTTTAGTATCATTTCTCTACCAACTCAACTTTTTCAATAACATACCTTGCGTTAAACTCTGAAATCCTTAAAATCCTACCCTCTACCTTTAATTTTTTCTTAAAAAATGGAGCATCAATAACTAGGGTTTCTGCCTCACCACCTTCAAAAGCAGGGTTAAACCTGTATTTTCTAGCATATTTAATTATTTCTTCTACATCATCTAACGTTATTTCCTTACCTAAAAATTTCATAGGTAATCCAAAGGAATTAATTTCAGTTACTATGAATTTTACACCATGCTTAACAACGTCTCTCATATAATCTTCCTGGTTTTTCCTCCATAATGGGGTGTATGCTTCCAAATCATATTTACTGACTATTCTCATAATGTTCATTCTCTGATAATCAGATAAAAGTGCGCCAGCAACTATGCCCTCAATACCGTACTTTTCTATTGCCTCCTTTATTGCTCTTTCAAGATCCTTAATCTCTTCGCCTTTTACCCCACTCGTAGTTTTAAATATTTGAGGTAAGCCTAAAGCCTTAGCTTGAAGCTTAGTTATTTCTACTGATGGATAGTGAAACATCCACGAATCTTCTCTTAAAGGCTTTAAAGTTATCAAACATACTATTTCTAAGCCTTTTAACATAGCCAAGTGTAAAGCATAAGTGCTGTCTTTACCTCCAGAGAATAATGCTGCAAACCTCATGTTTCAATAACCTCTACATCATCTAAACTTCTTAAACCACTTACCAAACATGTTCTAACAATTCCGGGAGTTACAGGTACTTTGGGTATTAGAACTATGACATCTAACTCCTTTTTACCTTCAAGTTTTGCCTTCAAAGACCTAATATGTCCATCGAGAATATAGTATTTACCTTCATGTTCCAAACAGACTATAGGGGCTATTTTCTCGCGTTCTACAATGTATTCTTTATCTAGCTTATGTTTCTCAACATATTTTTGTGTTGGAACGAGGGAGTCAATATTTACCTTTATCCTTTTAAGCTTTATTTCTCCACCGTATAATTTCCTATAGTATTCAATTAGTTTGATAAGTGCTTTCCATGGTGCAAATTCTTCAGTTAGTTCTTCACCTGTTTCTATTGTTTTCAACTCGCTTATGCTGTATGAGTTCTTAGGTGAATAGTTGTTGAATAATATTCTGTAGGCGTTTATTCCTTCAAGGTCTAGCAGGTATTTTGCATATGCTCTATGGTGACCGTCAATTATGTAGTCCGCTTCCTTGGTTTCAATAGTTATTATAGGTATGTTGTAATTCTCGTAAATAGTTTTCTTAAGCACTATAGCTAACTTCTCTAGCTCAAGAAGATTTTCTGTAGCTCTTAACCTCTTAAATTTTACAAAACCTGAGGCATAATCTAACTTAATATTGTATATTCTCTCAAAGCTAACAATTATACTTCCCAGTCTCGATATAACTTCTCTAAGTGATGACACAACCTCTATCAATTAAGATCATCTTTACTCCGTTCAGTACCTCTAAGATAGAATGTTCAGCTACTACTTGAAAACGTTGTCTATGCTAAAGCTCTCATCTTTAACTTTTCAATTAGGCTACTAAGTTTTAACGCTACTTCAGTATAGGTTAATTCTGCTACCTTACCGGACTCTATAAGGCTGTTTACTCTTGGCTCTATTGGGAGTTCAACATATTCCCCTATGTCGAACTTCCTCGTAAGACTTACCAGGTCAGCATTGCCAAAAACTTTTACCACTTCTTCTCCTATTCTTAAGTAAGCCATGTTATTTACCAAGGCAATTATTGGTACTTTTAAATCTTTGAGAAGATTTAATGTTCTTAAAGTAACAGAGACAGTAAGAGCTGAAGGAGTAGAGACAACTAATGCCCCTTTCTTACTTTTAACATACTTTACTGCAGTTAACACTTCATCACCTGTTCCCGGAGGCATATCCACAATTAGGAAATCCAAGTTACCCCAATTTGTTATAGCCAAAACTTCCTTAATAGCCTCGGTTTTCGAGCTACCCCTTAACGGTAAAGGTTTATCTTCAGTAAAGAAAGCCAATGACATAATCCTTACTCCACAAGCCTCCGGTGGTACAAGTCCATGTTTACTTTCCTCAGGCTCCATCTTTTCTAATGAAAAAATACGCGGTATAACTGGCCCATGTAGATCAAGGTCAAGTAACCCGACTTTAAACTTCTCCTTGGCTAATAGGAGGGAAATTATTGACGATATTACGCTCTTACCTACACCTCCTTTACCGCTTAAAACGAGAACACTATACTTTATTCCTTTAAACCTCTTATCTATAGCTACCTCTCTTGGGTCAAGGGCTCTCTCCATTACTTAACAACCTCTACTGAAACTATGTTAACGCCTCTTCCCGAAGAAATTTCAAAATCTGGACTACCGCATTTAGGACAGCGCAGGAACACGTTAACAAGGTCTGGAACGTAGTGAACAGGGTTATCACATTCTTCAACGTCTTCCCCGCAAAACATTCTCAGCAAATTCTTCTTCACACTGCCAAAACTCCATGAAAAACCACAGCTTGAACATTTAAACATTGCTTCCTCTACTTGGAAAACTATTTCAGCACCTTCCATTATCGTACCTTCAGATAGCTCCTTAATAGCGTCTCTTAAAATTTCAAGATTTAACTGAGAAAGCTCACCAACACTAATAACAACTTTAGTAACCTTCTTAGCACCCTCCTTCAAGGAAAAACTAACAACGGTACTAACTATACCCTCAGCAATAGCCCACTCATGCATAGCCCAATACCGTAAAGCAATGCTGAAGAATAATTCGAAAAATACCCTAATTAGCTTTTACCTTAAATAAAATAATATAGTCCCGGTTGAAAATGATGAAGAAAGAACTAACCTTCGGCCTTAGTAACGAAAAATTCTACGCAAAAATAGGGAGAAAGAAGGTAGCAATACTAAAATACAGAATAGAAAACGACGCAATACATCTAATCCTATAATCCTAACATATACTCTACGCAAATTCAGAGGAAAAGGAATAGCATCTAAGCTAGTAAAATACGCAATAAGCTACGCCGTAGAAAAGAAAATACGCGTACTCAAGGTTTCATGTAGCTACGTAAAATACTGGCTAGAAAAACATCCAGAATATATAGAGAGGTTTCACAAAATAATATACAAACAATAGTACACCTTACTTGCATAAATACTACTATGTGGGAGTGGGTATGGGTGTGGGAAAAGCTAAAATAGATAGTAGATGAAGAATAACGTTACCAGTATCAGCACGTGGAAATTTAAGACCGGGAGATGAGGTTATTGTGGAAGAACAAGGTAATGTAATTATTATTAGGAAAGCTACTAATATGTTAGAAGAGTTCAGGAAAATTAAGCTTTACATAGAGAATGAGAATTTAGTAAAAGATGATGCCAGTGTTGCAAAACACATCTATGGGGCTATAAAAGAATGAGAATAGTTGACGCAGACATACTCTCCTATGCACTACTTGAAAACCATATAGCAACAAAATATACAAGACCATTCATCGAACGTGCATTGAAAGGAGAGCTAAAGGTTTACGTAACAGCCACTACCCTACTCGAAACATATAATGTCCTATACCGGTACTACCAAATAAGGCCGAGAGAAGCAGTAGCTAGGAAAATACTATGTGTTGCTGAAGGCTTAACCCTAATTCCGTGTTCGAAAAGAGGTTTCTACATGGCTATAAAAGAAAATGTACCACTAGGAGACACATTGCTCGTATCAACAGCTATAGACAACAATATTCCAATAATAGTTTCAAACGATAAACACGTAGAAAAACTAGCGAAAAAATATGGATTAATACTAGAAAACCCTATACCTAAGGAAATAAGAAAACAAATGATTAGAAAAAGAATATTAAACATTATAGGAAGCAGAAATTAATAAGTTGAAGTTTTCAATACCAGGTTAATTATGGAATATTCATGGAAAATCTAAATAATTAACGCTTAATTATGTAGAGAATAAGCTAAAAAATCATAAGTTTAAATATATATGGGCGGCGCTTAGCTTGGGTCATGTTAAGGTTAAAGTTAAAATTAGCAATGTTAGCAGAGCTAAAGTTGTTGAAGTCGATGCACTTGTCGATACAGGTGCTATATTAACGGTCATTCCTCGCAGAATAGCAGACATGCTCAACCTCAGACCAACAGGTAAACAGTTGTTGAAACTACTGGCGATAGGATTGAACTTGAGCGTTCTAGGGCGTGGATAGAACTTGAAGGGAAAGAAGAAATAGTTCCGGTACTTGTTTCCGATGTTATTGATAAAGTTCTTATTGGTGTAACAACGCTTGAAGTACTAGGTTTACAAGTAGATCCAATTACAGGTAAGTTAAAGGAATGGACCATACTCCTATATTAATCCACAATTTAAATAAAACCATTATGAATATTTTCCGTAATAGTTTCAACAATTTAATATTTACATCAAAATACAGGTGATAAGAGTTCACGGTTAATAGGCTTTTATAGAAAAGTAGAAATTTTAGTCTATTAACCACTCGGGCATTATTATCACCAATTTTTCTTCATTAAAGACAATACCACTAGCTTCTACTCTACCATGACACGTAAAAATCTTCCAGACTAAAATCCCAATAAATACATAAAATACTAACTATAAAATATTGAACACGTGAAGGAAGCTACAAGACAATATATAGTAGATAGTCATGAGCATTACAGCTTAAGAATAAGCATCATTAAAACATTAACCTTTTTACAAAACCCTAAAATGCTTTACAAATGCTACAAGAATACTATTAGTGACTAGCAACATATACATCATAATGTATTCAAGGGAACTAAAAATACAGGTTATAGACCTAAAACTGTTTAAACTTAAGAACCCTATAGCATCAACTAACTTACCCATAGCCTTTTTATTGCAGGTATTTTATCGAACTCTCTGTCTTCGCTAACTACCAAGTTAATATTATTATTGACCATTGCTCCTAAATGCAGAGCATCTGAAGGTTTAAGACCATACTCTACTAGTATTTTTTCGGCATTATCGTATTCTTCTTCTCCTAAACTAAGTATGTACACGTATGGTAGTATACTAGATCGTATAAATTCTATTGAAACATTATATGGTATCCCATACTTTTTCTTAGAAATGTAGATCAGTTCATCAAGTACAAGAACGTCCGTGTAAGGCTTATACTTGGTTAAAATATCTATGTAGAAGTTCTCATATAAAATTCTACTTTTGCTGTCAGCTAATGTGTTAAGATATATGAGGAGCGGGGAATCTATAAACACCTTCACCGCTCAAACTCCTCTTCAAGATAGACTTGAGCTAGCTCGCCAGGTTTAGGCTCCATTCTACTAGGAATGTTCTTTAAAACCTCGACATGTCTCCTTAATGAATCCCTAAGTTTCTCAATATCAACTCTCCTCTTAGCAGGCCTAAGTATGATGCCATCTCTAACTTCAACAATAACTTCGTCGCCTTCATCAATACCAACGGCTTCACGAATAGCCTTAGGCAAAATAATATAGCCTTTTCTTCCAACTTTCAACCTAAGAGTCAAACCAGGTTCACCTATAGTAAAACTAGGGACAACCTACTATTAAATTTTCTAGCACCAACTCTGCTCAGTTATGAACATAATTTCATTACAGCTATGTATAAATATCATCAAATCACTAAAGAATTTCACCAAGTAACCAACATTTACCAACACTAACTTTTAAAACTAACCTATGCAGCAAATCCCTGCATTAAATAAGATTTTCAAATGAGAAGTTAAATTCTTGTTAAAAAAAATAAATATTTATCTAACCTTTGAAAAGCAAGTGATAAAAATGAAGTCCAAATATGCTGTTTTAGAAGCACTATTTATTACAATACTTATCACTACAACAGCCTTAATATCCGCTGGCGTAGCATATGCATGGAAATACGGAAAAAGCTATAAAGTAATACTAACAGCTAAGGTAAAAACAAAGAGGACAGATAAGGGAGATAAAGTAGAATGGGGGGCAGGTGTGTTTGATTGGAATAAAGATGATGGAGTAGAGTACGTTAAAGAATATTACGAATTTAAGATATTACCGGTTAAAAATCATTGGTGGATTAACGCAGACCAGGGATGGTTTCCTCGAAGCGGATATGCTTATGGAAGTGTTCACTATGATTATAAATACTACTACGATATAGGCTATCTGGAAAAAGCACGAACATATATGAAAGGTCATACTTTAGCTTATGGTGAAGAGGGAAAACTTACAGTAACAACTACAGTACCATAAGACAAAAAGGAGGTTGGAATGTTAAAATGCATAAAGACAAACTTCTTTTTTCTACATTATTTCTAACCATGATTCTTTGTTTAGTGATCTTGCCTTCACATATCGCTAGTGATAATAGTAGCTTTTACTGGGTTAAACCTGGAGTTTATGCTTCATATTGTTCAAACGGGAGGATAGGTGTAACTGTTTTAAGAGATATTAAGGTCTCTGGTAAAACAGTTTATGTTACAATAGGCGGTTATCTTGCTGAAATGTGTTTTAAATGGTCGATACTAGACGTTCATGATAATTTAGCTCTTATAGATTTTACTATTACCCTTAATAACATTGAGAGAGAAAGTAGTGAATTATGTTTTCCATATACTTTAGAAAATTCTGAACCTTCATTTATGTATCCTCCCATTCCAGGTTCAGGGATAAGTGGTGCAAAAATAAATGTAACGTGGATTTACTACAATATGTCAAGTCTAACCTTTAGTAGGAGTATTACAGTTGATTTAAATAATATGAGAGCATATTACCATGAAAAACCTGTTGGCTTCTTCTTTTTCATAGTTCCCCCAGAAGTTTTTACTGAGAATAAGCCTTTAACATTATACACAATTATTACGGACTTTAAGAAATGGAATTTAACATACGAGGTTAGAGAGGGAGAACTTGAAAAATACGTTTACGTTGTTATTGCTAATTTGAAACCTCTACAGGAATTAGGTGAAAATACTTCGTTTAAAGTTAGCGGTACTACTTTAAGTAGCTCTAGGCTTTTAAGAACAAGCACTGGAGAAGAATCTGGAGTACGTGATCCCTGGTTTAAAAGAATATACTATAAGGAGAATAAGACCCTTATTAACTACGTATTTCACCCAGTCATTCCTAAGATGTACTACGACACTTTATCAAGTATTTTAGTAGCTATAGCCTTAGAAGAGGAGGTGCCAGGCTACGAGCCCTCTGAAGAAACCTATAGTCTAACTTTCAAATCTGATTTACTTTATAACCTGTTCAATATAACTTGTATTAGTTTTTCAGCTGAAGCTGAATCCCCCGAGTATATTGTCAATGGTTTTTATAGGTTAGAAATTAAGCTTGTTGATACTAGTATTCCTTTGGAGAAGCCTGTGTTTGGTAAGGTGGAGGGTTATGGTGAGGGATATTCTTTGTTTAAGGTTTTGCTGTTTTCCTTGGCTTTAGTTTTAGCGTTGGTTATTGTTTTGTTTAGGAGGTTTAGGTAGGTGCGTTTGTTTGCCTATTTCTCGGTGTTTCTTATTATTTTCCTATGTATGTTTTTGGCTGGTGTTGTTTTTGTTAGTTTAGTTTATGGTCAGCGTTCTTATCGTTTACAGACTGTTCTACACGATAGTGTTGGAAGGGAGTTTTGTTTTCTTGTTGAGGATAGTGTTGTTAATGTTGATTTAAGTGTTGAGGATGTTTCAGGGTCTCCTTACAGTATTAATATTACTTTCATATATCTTGCATCTGGCGAGAGATGGAGTTGGAGTGATGTTAGCTATGCTTCTAAACCTTTAACACCTAAGTTTATTGTTCCTAAAACTGGAATTTACGAGTATATTATTGAAGTTAAAGATGAAGGCGGTGCACCGCTACTCTATACTGCTACGTTAACTGTTGATGAGGTAGGTAATTATTACTTCGTTTTCTTAAGGCATGTACTAGATTATTTACTGGTATTAAGCACTATAGCTTTGGTATTTGCTTTCTTAAATGCTATTAGTAGGCATGTTAATGTGAAGTCTAGCTTCGTTAGAGTTGTTTGTTGGGAATTAGGTGGTTTATGGAGATTCTATTTGGCAATACTTATTTTAGGGGTTTTTGTTTTCGCATGTGTTTACGCTGGCTCCTATATTCGCCCACTAATTCTCCTATTGATTTTACATTTTAAGGAGTGGGTTCCTATGGTTGTTGACGGTGTTTCCCACTCCATAATTGCTCCTCCGGAAGAGTATTGGATAATATACTACATTTATGTTGCTGTTGTTTTTGCCTCTCTATTTAACTATGAAACTGAGTCTGGTCTTTATAAAGGCTATTTATTGTTTGGTTTGGGTAAGTTTAAGCTTTTTATGGCTAAGTTTCTTACAGGTTTTCTGCTTTCAATTTCCCCTTTAATTATGGTTCGTACTGTTTTGTCTTCAATGTACTATTGTGAGTTCCTGTTTTCGAACCTTAATGTGTGGATGCATGTTTTGCTTAGAAGTTTAATGGTTGATTTAATGTACTGTATTGCTATGTTATCGCTTATACTTTTAGCTATACTCCTCCCCCTAAGAGCGCCCTATACTGTCTTAGCAGCTATACTTCTACCATACATGCTTCAAAACATTCCCATGTTTTCCAGGGAAAGCAGTTTACAAATGTTGTTTACAATAATATTTAACATGTCGTATATGCCGAATGTACTAAGCCATTTTCTACCTTACATTCCCATTTTCATCTTGGCTTTCGCGTTAATGGTGTTTAGGTTTGTGCTTAGAGACTACCCGTGAGGGGGGATAGGTAGTGGATGTGGTGGTTAAGGCTGTTAATGTTAGTAAGAAGTTTATGTTTGTTACTGTTTTACGTGAAATCACCTTTACTGTTGGTGAAGGAGAACATACTTTAATTCTCGGGCCTAATGGGTCTGGTAAAACTACTTTAATAAAAATAATGGCTGGTCTTGTTAAGCCATCTAGCGGCTTAATTGAAGTGCTAGGTCAGCCTCCATGGAAAATTAGGGGTAGAAGCAGGCTTGTGAATGCTGTTTTAGATGAAAACACTCTCCCATGGTGGTGTAGGGGTGTGGATTTCCTGGGCTATGTTGCAGATATTAAGGGTGTTCCGTTTAATGAGGTTTTAGAGCTAGCTAGGAAATTTGGTGTTACCGGTTTTTGGGAGAAAAGAGTGTTTACCTATTCTTCAGGTATGAAGCGTAAAATAATGCTTCTCTCAGCTTTAATAGGGAAGCCTAAAGTAATGCTTCTCGACGAACCATTTACATCTCTTGACGAGAAGAGCCGATTAAAACTACTAAGCATTCTACAGGAGAAATCTAGGGAAACAACGATTATTATGTCAACCCATATTTACCTACGTGGCTTAGAAGACTTGTTTAAGAAGTCTATGATACTTGATCAAGGTACAATAAGAGCTTACGGTGATGTGGGCGATGTTATTGGCCAATATTTTAAATTCCGCTAACTATAAATAATCATCGCTAATATTCCCTACATAATGCGGGCTACGGTAGTATTTTATTACTTTAGACGTTATTTGTACATGAGGTAGTGTAGTTTTGGTTTCACGTGCTAAAGACTGGCTTAGGCAGGCTTTAAGGGATTTAGAGCACGCTAGAAGATCCATGGAGTTTGGTGATTTTGAATGGGCTTGTTTCGCTGCGCAACAGGCTGCTGAAAAAGCCGTTAAAGCCCTTTATCAGAAGTTAGGAATAGAGGTTTGGGGCCATTCTGTTTCAAGAATGCTTGCACACCTACCCAACAACTACAAGCCTTCTAAAGAGTTAATAGATAAAGCTAAAGAACTCGATAGACACTATGTTCCTACAAGATATCCTAATTTTCATCCCGAAGGTGCTCCTTTAGATTACTATACGAAAGAAGACGCTAGGAGGGCAGTAAAATATGCGGAGGAAATTATCGAATACTGTAGAAGTAAAATTGTTTAAACTAGACTACGATGAGGTCATGGAGAAGCTGAGAGAATACAGTGAAAAAGCTGTTGCTAAAGGCGCTAAAACCGTAGTGCTAATCGGTTCTCTTGCCCGAGGAGACTACACTGCGTTTTCAGATGCAGACATACTTATAATAGCAGACAATGTATCTGAAAGACCAATAGATAGGTTAAAGGAATTCATAGACCCTACGTTACCGATAGACTTAGATGTAAGAGTATACACTTCAAAAGAGTTTATGAAAATGGCTGAAAGAGGAATGAGAATAGTTAAGGAAGTGGTAAAGTACGGTATAGTTATTGCAGGAGATCCTACGATTATAGATAGGGCGAGAAACATTACAAAACAAGGAAGCGAAGAGAATTAAGATTTGTCTACAGCTGTTTTTCCCCCACCATAGGTTTTACTTCGACATTCAGCTTACTAGCAGACTCGTATGCTTTAGAGTCTATGAAACCCCCTATAACTACTGCTTTGGCTTTTGCACCCTTAACCTTCTCATATAAATCTCTTATTCTAGCAAGCTCAGCTACGTGGTTGCCCGTGTTTTATCTTTTAGTGATTATAGATGTTTTAGAAACTTGCGCGGGCTTCCCCTTCATCCCTTCTTGGGTTTGCATCTGGTTGGGGGCTTTCAGGGTCTCCACGAAACCACGAGACCCCACATCTCGGGTTAGAAACTTAAGACCTTTAAGTGCTAAATTCCATGAAGCAACAATATCCCTAGTAACAATATGTCCGTTAGGTAACTTAACCCACCTATAATTAATGAACATTAGCTCACCACCTAATGGTGATATTTTAGACGTTCTTCTCGGATTAACAAATACTACTGGTAGACCATTAACTAGTAACTTATAGCGCGTGTACGATTGCACTCTACGGTATGTCCATAGTGATAGCTTCTTATTAAACCCTCTAGAACCATTAGCTCTCGTTCTTAGCTTGTTTAAATTTTCAAGAACTACCAAAGCATTATATTGCTTAGCTATTTCTACTATTTTTCTAGAGGTATAGTGACATGAATCTATTAGTATATTTCTAGCTCTCTTACCATGTCTCATAATAGCTTCCTTTACACGCTTAATGAATTTCCACTTCCTTGAGTACTTTCTCTGTATTTTCTCAGCAATAATTTTGTGAGTTAAAGCTCTTTTCAACCCATTAAAAGGTATAACACCTATAGTCACTAGATTACCGTGTATATCAATTACAGTATATGTTATGTTGTTGAAGTTTATGTCCACACCCATAATAGTTTTAGGTTTTCTTAACTCTACTTCTTTCTCAAAGGTGAAGTAAATCCAGAAGTCATTATCCTTATAGCTAACAAGTATCTTCTTAAGCTTTCACTCACTATTAAAGTACTTATCTAGGTAATTGTACCACATTAGTTTAAGTTCTATCCATTCGTTATTGAGGTTAGCTACCTTCAATATTTTATTCTTTAAGTCTAGTCTATAGTCTTGGTAGTCAAGTCTAGCTGTTAATTTTCTGAGAATTGGTTTGCTTCCGTTGTTCTTCTTAGTAGCTTTGACTACTTCCCTTGCTCTTCTCTCAATCTTATGGCAGTGATGTGCTCTGAAACCTTGTTGCCTCAATACCTTGTAGAATCTATAGTGTAATTCTTTCATTGATGGTATGTAGTTTAAATTCCATATCTCATCCACAATGTATTGCATCCAGTTACGATACGCTATTAGGAATTCTACTAGTTTATACTTAGAGCTAGGGTTAGGAGTAACCGACTTTACTTTAACGGTTACTTTAACCCTCATCCCCTAGCTCCCATATAGCTATTAGATAGCATTTTTATGTGTTTTGTTATTTATGTTTACATGTAGTTATAGATGTTGCGCGTGGTTTACGTTTTCGAAGCTGCATTAATGAGGTTCTCTTATGATAAAACCTTAATCTATCCGCCAAAAGAATATCAAGAGAAATATAGAGGAAAGAGAGTAAAAGTCATAGTAATCATAGAGCCGGAATAAGGGTTTCCAAAATACCATTAAGTTTCTCAAATGTTTATAGGAATTAATATAACATTAAACTAACGAATAGTCTATGGCTGCCTTACTAACCTGCTTTAACCCCTCAGGGTGCATTAGTGAAACGTACAAGTAGACTTTCTCCCTACACTCAAGTGAAGGCTTGAAAACCAGTCTTATCTGATACCTCACAGTATCTCCAATAAAGTACCCTAAAACCCCAATCACAGCAAGCATTAAGAACATAATTAAGGTAACTGACACCGCCCTTTTAAACGCATAATTCATAATTAACAACCTCCATTAAACTCTCGGAAACTAATATTTATTTATTTACAAGTATTGTCAGAAGTTTTTAAATAGAACCCTTTTACACATAACACGCTTTATGTTTTCTAAGGTAAGGTATTAAGTAAAAAGATAGTGTTTTTAAGGTTTCGCTAATGCTTCGTATGCTACATACAGTCCTACTATTGTTATTGATATTGCGTATATTAGTCTTAGTAGCCATGGTGGAGATTTTACTGCTAATTTTGCTCCAATCCATGATGCTATAAGTGTTGGTATGCCTATGGCGATAAATAGCGGTATGTTCATGAACCCGTAGTATGTTAGAACAGAAGAGCCCATAGCTCCTGTTGCTATCATTTCAGCACTGGATGTTCCTACTGCAACATGAGTTGGATAGGCTAAAGCTATGAATAATGGTACGTAATATATTCCCCCACCGAAACCACATATTCCAGTAGCGAATCCTGCTAGAAACATTAGGGTAAAGAGTTTTATTCCATGCTCGAGAACCTTAACCTCTTTAACAGTAATTCTTTTAACAAGTTTTCTTCTAGCTTTTACGGTTTTATAGGCTACGTAAATCCCTATGAAGACGCATGCAATACCGAAAATTCCCTTCAGTATTAATGTTGGAAGATATTTAGCTACAACATACGCACCTAAGGAAACACCCAAGACCGCTCCTAAAGCAGCTGTAAGTAATCCTTTAGAGTAAACGTGGCCTTTTCTCCAATGTTCAAAAACTCCCGGAAGCGTAGTTAATGCTATTACTGCCTGGTTTATACAGTAGGCTGTTTTAATGTTCACACCGAAAAGATAAATGAGCATGGGTATACGTAGAAAGCATCCTCCAACACCTAGCCATGTAGCTAAAAGCCCTGGGATAAGTGCCGTAATCAGTACATCGGCCCAGAAGACGATGTTCATCATTGTAAATCATCTGAAATATTTTTCATATGTTTAACATAAGTGATGAAAATATAAATTTTCCTTCTAGTAACTTATATACTATGTTCTAGTTGGTCAAATAAGCCATGATTATTCTATGTTATAAAGTAAAGTACTTAGTATTGATTTGATTTTATCCTTATTAGTAGTATAGTATTTAAACTTTCCAGAAGTATATTCTCTTACTAATCCATACTCTTTCAAGGTTTTTAAATGGTGAGAAATCAATGTTTGATCCTTGTTTAATATTGCTGCTATGAGACATACAGGTAATTGATATTTTGCTAGAAGGTAAAGTATTTTGAGCCTAGTGTTGTTTGAAAGTACTTTAAGAAAGTTGGCGATGATATCTAAGCTACCGGGTATGGTTATTTCTTCGTTTAAAAGGTCGTAATATTTATTCAAGATAATGGATTTACATGATTCACTAAGTTTACTAATATAATCTCTTAACAACATCCTATGCACCGCGAATTTAACTGTAAAGTGAGGATTTATTAGCTAGTATATAGCTTGCACTTAGGTAATTAAAATCTTATCTAGGATTTCCAACTATACCTAGTATTGGGCTAAAGTAGTGCATGGTGCTTAAGTATTGGGTAGGAAAAGAGTTTTTGTAAAGTATGGTAGGTGGTTTCTTTTAAAACCTGTTAAGGTTAAGAGGAAGAGAGTAGCAACGGTTAGCAGGTGGTTTCTTAGAGAGGGCTAGGCTATGGTTGTATACGTTAGATTAAGAGTTAAATCTGCAGTAGGGGTCTCTAAAGAACTTGTTGTTTTAGTTAATGGGGGTGCTCATAGTGAAAGACCGGTCATAGTTGTTGATGAGAATATTGGTAGGGAATTAGGTTTCTCAAGTGGCGAAGTATGTGAAGTATCTACTGTAGACTCTAGACGTAACGTTTACGTGGTAAAAGACTTTGTCGAACTAGAGTTGCTTGGAGAAAACCGTGAAGTCCTATCTAAGATTAAAGCAGATCTTGTTGTTCATCCAGGACTTGAGGAACCATTAATAACTGATGCCACTATAGATATGCTAGGAATTAAAGTTGAAAGCTTCTATAAAGGCTTATGGAGACATGTAAATGACCCCCCAGCGAAAATAAGGAGAAGTGCTAAATAATTTATGATTGTTCACATTATTAGGGATATGAAGGATCCTCATAGTATTGTTAACTGTAGTTAAACAAATCTACCTAAGCAGCTCCAATATCCCTATAAACTAAACATATTTATAATCCCTGCACATATCCTAAAACTTACTTTCACCATAGTATTTTACTGTCTAATTGAGTCTAACTTAACCAATATCACCTACTTTATCCAAAAATGGAAATATTTTAAATGGTTTAAACGCTATCTCCTGGTTTAATGTACTAGTAGCAGCATTTATTCCGTAAGGTAATGTACTATGTGTTTACTAGCTTATCCGCGGTACTATGTTGTCAAAGTGTTTGTCGAAGCTCATAATGTAGTCTATGTTGTATCTCCTCATCAATGCTATCGATACTGCGTCTGTAAAGCTTAATTTTTTGTTTACGTATTTCTTAAATATTCTCCATGCATCCATAAACACTAACTTATCTACATGTAGTATACGCAGTTTCTTTGATGAGAGTATGAAATTCCCTATATCAATAGCTATGTCAGATTTTCTTGTCCTTACTAATGCTACAGTTACTGCTTCATCAAATATGTAATCTGATGTGTAAATGCGCCCGTATTTTCCCTTTAAAGCTTCTCTTAGCAGGTTAACAGCTTTCTCATGATTTATATCTCTTTTATTTCTTGCTGCTACGAATACTCCCGTATCTATGAAAGCTGACATTTGGTCCACCATATAGTGCTTCATCTATTTTTATAGATGCATCTTCTACATCCCAATCCAGGGGGTTCTCTAGGAGGCGTAGCATAGGATCCTCCTCTTCTCTGTGCATGAATTTTCTTAAAAGATTGTCTTCTTCATCCAAACCTAGCTCTATTAGTTTTTCTAGAATTTCATGTAAACTCGCCTTAATGCCGTGAAGCCTTAGGCGGGTCTGTATTTCTTCAAGTTTCTTCTTGGCCTCAACTTTAATTTTTACTGTAGTGTACATGTATTCCACCTAGTAGAAAAGTATGCTATGTAGCATATAAACTTGCTGAATAATGAAGCGCTAAACTGTAATATTGAAGAAGAGAGAACTTAGAACTTACGTACAGTATATTAGGAAAAATGTATTTATTCATAGCGTGTTTTTAGCCTTGGTGCGTACCGTGAAATATTCTGCTACTAGCCAGTATAATAGAGTTAGTATGCGTAAACTCCATTCTGTCGTAATTTACGATACTACGCTTAGGGATGGTGAGCAATGTCCTGGAGTGTCTTTTTCTGTTGAGGAGAAGGTGGAAATTGCTAAAATGCTTGACGAGCTAGGTATCCCTCAAATTGAGGCGGGTTTTCCAGCTGTTTCGGATGAGGAAAGAAGAGCTGTTAAAGCTGTAGCTAATGAGAGATTAAAAGCTGATATTCTTGTTTTATCACGTTCACTTATAAGCGATGTTGATGATGCATTGAAATGCGATGCTGATGGAGTTCTAGTTTTTATACCCTTACCCGAGACTCATCTCAGGAAAAAACTAAAAATAAACTACGAGAAAGCCGTCGAAATGGCTGTTAGGACTGCGGAATATGCTAAGGAGCATGGTCTTTTCGTTCAAGTTAGTGTTGAAGATGCTACTAGGACACCCTTAAAAAGGCTAATAGACTTCTTTAGTAGAGTCGTTGAAGTGAAACCTAATAGAATAGGTTTAGCAGACACCGCCGGATGCATAACCCCCTTAGGCATGAAGTACTTAGTTAGGAAAATAAAGAGAAGCGTTAATGCTAAAGTTGCTGTTCACTGCCATAATGATTTCGGATTAGCTACAGCAAATTCTTTAGCAGCTTATGAGGCAGGTGCTGAAGCAATATCTGTTACAGTTAATGGTATTGGTGAAAGGGCAGGTAATGCTGCTTTAGAGGAAGTTGTTACCGCGCTTTACTTCCTCTACGGTGTTGATTTAGGTTTAAAACTTGAACTTCTTAAACCTCTTTCAGAACTTGTAGCTAAACTTTCGAGAATACCTTTGAATCCATTAAAACCCGTTGTTGGTGAAAATGCTTTCCGACATGAATCGGGAATACATGTTGCAGCAGTTCTTGACTATCCTAGAATGTATGAGCCTTACGAACCTAGTCTTGTAGGTAATAGGAGACAGATAGTTTTCGGAAAACATTCAGGGCTTAAGGGCATCATTAAATACTTAGAGAAAAATGGGGTAGCTGTTTCGAAGAGAACTGCTGAGAAACTGCTTAAATATGTTAAGTCTTTACGTAAAAAGTTCATTACTGGTGAAGAATTAATTAGTTTAGCTTTAAAATTCGAAAAAGAGGAATGACCTCATGTCTACAGCTATTGAAAAAATTATTTCAGATCATGTTGGTGTAAAAGTTCATGCTGGAGAATACGTTGAAACACCTGTAGACCTTATTTATTTTCACGATGGAACAGGGGTCTTGGTTTTTAAACATCTTGAAGAAATGGGTGTGGAAAAACTAAGCAATGTAAAATCAGCTGTGTTTTTTGATCATTCAATACCGCCACACAGTATTGAAGCTGCTACATTACAGAGATACATTTTAAATTCGTGTAGGAAATATGGTATTTCATCGATACATTTTATGGGTGAAGGTATATGTCATCAAGTTGTCCATGAAAAAGGCTATGTTAAACCGGGGCAAGTAGTTGTTGGAGCAGATTCTCATACACCCACGTTAGGTGTCTTAGGTGTTTTAGCTTTAGGTGTTGGTGCTTTAGATGCAGCCTATGCTCTGGCTACTGGGAAATTATGGCTTAAAATACCTGAAACAATACTTATCACCGTTAAGGGAAAACTACCTAAAGGAGTTTATGCAAAGGATGTTATTCTTCATATTGTAGGTTCTCTTAAAGCTTATGGTGCTTTAGGCAAAGTGATAGAGTTTTCAGGTTCCCTAATAAGCGACTTAAGTGTTGAGAGTAGGTTTACGCTATGCAATATGGCCGTAGAAATGGGGGCTGTTTCATGTTTTCAAAATATTGATGAAAAAACTATTAAATATCTTAAAGATGTTGGAGTACACGAGTTTAAAGTTTACTTCTCAGATAAGGATTCTCATGCTGAAATATTTTCCTTCGATGCTAGTTCTCTAGAACCCCAAATCGCTTGCCCCCACAACGTCGATAATGTAAAGCCTGTTGTTGAAGTTGAAGGCACACCTATAGACCAGGTTTTCATAGGTACATGTACTAATGGTAGACTTGAGGATCTTATTGAAGTAGCTAAAATACTTAAAAAGGGTAAAGTAAAACCCTACGTTAAACTCATCATCATACCAGCTTCTAAAAATATTCTTTTAAAGGCCATATCTTTAGGACTTATTGAGATATTCCTGGAATCAGGTGCTATGATAGGTATTCCCGGATGCGGCCCATGTATAGGTATGCATATGGGGGTTTTAGGGGATGGTGAAGTAGCTATTTCAACGTCAAGCAGGAACTTTATTGGAAGAATGGGTAGTAGAAAATCTAAAATCTACCTTGCCTCACCAGCTACGGCAGCTGCTTCAGCTTTAACAGGTGAAATAACTGATCCTAGGAGGTTTCTATAATGATTATAAGAGGGCGTGTTTGGAAGTTTGGAGGCAATATAAGCACTGACATTATAATTCCAGGTAGATACCTTAGAACATTGAACTATAGCTTATGGCCTAAACACTTAATGGAAGGAATAGATCCCACATTTAGCTCTAAAGTAAGGAAAGGAGACATTATTGTTGCAGGGAAAAATTTCGGATGCGGGTCAAGCAGGGAACAAGCGGTTTTAGCTATTAAGTTTGCAGGTATTTCAGCTGTTGTTGCTGAATCCTTTGGATGGATATTTTTCAGAAATGCAATAAACCATGGACTTCCAGCTATTGAATGCCCTAACATTACCAAATATGTTGAAACAGGAGACATTATTGAGATAGACCTGGCTAATGGATTTATTAAAACCCCGAAGAAGACGCTAATGATAAAGCCCTATCCGAAATTTATAATGGACATCCTTAATGCAGGTGGTTTAATACAGTATTATAGGAGGATAAGAAAATAATGGTTAAAATAGCTGTTATTCCGGGGGATGGTATAGGACCGGAAATAGTAAATGCAACACTAAGAGTTCTCAACAATTTAAACCTTGACTTAGAATACGAATTCTTCCATATAGGATATGGTAGATTACGTAAAACTGGTGAAGCAATATCGGATGATGATATTGAAGCAATAAAGGAAATAGGAATAGCACTAATGGGGCCCGTGACTACACCTAAACCCTCAGAGGTTAAGAAGTATAGAAGCCCTGTTTTAACTCTTCGTAGAGAATTGGATCTTTACGTTAATCTCAGACCAGTAAAGAGTTTGCCAAACATACCTCAAGCTAGAAAAAATGTAGACATGATTATCGTTAGAGAAAACGTTGAAGGATTATATTATGGTGTTGAAAAAGAGTTTAATGACGGCTACTCTGCCTTACTCGTTGTAACTAAGAAAAATACTAAGAGATTAGCAGAATTTACCTTTAAATACGCTAGAGGCCATGGTAGGAGAAAGGTAACAGTAGTCCATAAAGCTAATGTTTTAAGAAAAACTCATGGACTATTTCTAAGAACATGTCTGAATGTAGCTAAGAAATATCCTGAAATAAAAGTTGAGGAAATGCATGTAGATACTGCTTCAATGCTTATGGTTTTAAAACCTGAAAACTTCGATATCATAGTTACCACTAATATGTTCGGAGATATACTTTCAGGAATAGGTTCAGCGTTAATAGGGAGCCCAGGCTTAATGCCCTCAGCAAATATCGGAGATAAATATGCCATATTTGCCCCTGCTCATGGTTCGGCACCGGACATTGCAGGTAAAAATATTGCTAACCCCATAGCTATGATGCTTTCAGCTAAAATGATGCTTGAGAAAATAGGATTTCCTAGTGAAGCAGAAAAACTTGAAAGAGCAATAATTAAGACATTAAAGGCTAATGTAAAAACGCCAGACATTGGCGGTAAATATTCAACAACAGAATTCACTAATGCCGTTATAAGGTTTCTAAGGGAGCGTTCAAATTGAAAGTAGCTGAAGCTCTAGTTAAAATACTTGAAAAAGCAGACATAGATGTTGTTTTCGGTGTTCCGGGTAAGTGGATAAGCCCAGTATATATTGCTTTATCAGAATCCAAAATAAAACACATACTTATGAGACATGAGCAAGCAGCAGCTCATGCAGCTGACGGTTATGCCAGAATTACAGGAAAACCCGGAGTATGTATAGCAACAGCAGGCCCAGGAGCATTAGGCTTAGTTTTAGGTGTAGCTACAGCTTACAAAGACCATATACCACTGCTTACAGTGACAGGTCAAGTACCTCTTAAGCTTAAGGGGAAAAGAGTTACTGAAGAATTTAACTTAGTAAGTGTTTTTAGGCATATAACTAAAATGAGTATTGAGATTGTAGAACCTATTAAAGCATATGAGCAAATATTCTCCGCACTACATGCAACAATAAGTGGATGTCCTGCCCCAGTACATATATCAATACCTGAAGATGTTCAATTAAGGAGAACGGAAGTTAAGGAAATCTCTTTAAAGAAAACTCCTACAACTGTGGAAGCTGATATCCTAGACCTAGTTTCTAATATGATTAGTAATTCTGAAAAACCGCTTATTCTAGCAGGTCAAGGTGTGGTTTTCTCTAGAGCTGAGAAGGAACTTTATGAGTTCGCTAAGAAAACTAAGATACCTATTGTAACCACGCTTATGGCTAGAGGGGTAATTTCTGAAGACGACTCATTAAACTTAGGGTTCGTAGGATACTATGGAAATATTGAAGCGAATAGGGCGCTTGCGGAAAGCGACTTAATATTAGCGTTGGGATGTAGTTTATCGTATAATACTGTATTCCATATAGAACCAAAAGCGAAGATGATTATTCAAGTAGACATAGATGAACGTAGCTTCAATAAGCAATACGCTACACTAACAATTAAATCTGATGTAAAGTGCTTCTTGATTAAAATGATTCGGAAAATTAAGTCTAAGAGTAAATTATGGATTAGAGGAGGAAAGCAAGAATATAAGGTAATTACTGATAAAGGGTTTGAAATAGCTAAAACACTAAGTAAAATGTTTGACAAAGATACTGTGTTCGTTCTAGATATTGGACAACACACCTTATGGTCTATTAGCACTATTAAAGCCTATAGGCCTAGGACAATAATTTTCCCGGGAAATATGGCTACGCTAGGTTACTCGTTACCTGCATCGATAGGTGCGAAAGCTGCTAAACCTAACTTAAATGTGGTTGCCATAATGGGGGATGGAGCATTCTACGCATCGTCAACTGAACTTGCTGTTCTAAAGCAGTTCAATATTCCAATAGCAATCATCGTATATAATGATAAACATTATGGATTAACTAAAAGATTTCAAGAGAAAATGTTTAAGAAGAGTTTTGGCGTATATCTTGGCGAATTTAGTTGCGCTAAAATAGCTGAAGCTTACGGTATAAAAGCGCATATAGTACGTAGCGTTGATGAGTTGAAAGAGTTAGACATAACCAATATTGATGAGCCAGTGTTAGTGGAAATTATTTTAGAAAATTGACTAGAATAGCTCGGGGCTATAGCATGACAATATATGATGCCGTAATTATAGGTTCCGGAGCTGCTGGAGGTGTTATGGCAAAAGAACTTTCAATTAAAAATAAGAAGGTTTTAGTCTTGGAAAAGGGAGGCTTTGTAGAGGAAGCTAAAGCATATAGAGCATACGATATTGTATTTTCTGGGGTTGAAATATGGAGGGCTATTGCTGTAGGTGGCTCTACATTAGTAACGTTTGGCAATGCAGTACCAGTGCTTATTAATGAGCTGAAGAGCTTCGGTATAGACATAGTAGACGAAATAGAGGAGCTAAATAATGAGCTACATATTTCACCAATGCCATGCAACTTCATAGGTAATGCGACAAAGTCCTTCATAGAAGCAGCTAGAAACCTAAGATTAACAATAAAGCTTATGCCTAAAATAATAGATCCAAAGAAGTGCTTAACGACATGTAAACACTGTACAGCTGGTTGTACTACTGGAGCTAAATGGTCATCACTTAAAAATATCAGGGAGGCTATGTCCTTAGGTGCTAAAATAGTTACCAGAGTATCTAAGGTGAGAATACTAACCTCCGGAGGTAAAGTTAAAGGGATAAGGTACATTGTAAATGGTATTGAAAAGGAAATAAACACGAACATTGTTGTTACGTGTGCTGGTGCTTTAGGAACACCTGAGATCCTCTTTTCTGCAGGGATAGAAGATAATGTAGGCGAAGGCTTGTTTACAGATGTCTTCATAACAGTAGGAGGTATCGTGAAAGACATTATGCTCAATAGAGAACAAGACATGTTAGCTTACGTTAAGCTTGAACATGGTATCCTATCTCCCTTCTTTAGCGTATTTCTTAAACCAAAATTCATATGTAAAGGGATTAAAGCTAACCCAAAAGACATTATGGGGATTATGGTGAAAATAGCTGATTCGTCTTCAGGAAAAGTGCATAAGGATGGAAAGGTAAGTAAATCGCTAACAGATTACGATATAGATTTACTTAGAAAATACTCTGAAAAAGCTCTAGAAATGCTTGAGGCAATGGGAGCAGATATGAAAACTATAGTTACAACATACCCTAGGGGTGTTCATCCAGGAGGTACAGCAGCCATAGGGAAAGTGGTTGATAAGAACTTAGAAACCGAAATAAAAGGGCTTTACGTTGCTGATGCTAGCGTTCTGCCTAAAGCTCCCGGCGCACCGCCTATGTTAACCATAATGGCCTTAGCTAAATATTTAGCTAAAAAACTAGCAGAAGAGTGAGATTAAATGGGTAAAACCTGGAGACTAATCGTACTGGGACCTGTAGATTGCTATACAAGATGTGCAGTTGACGAAGCCTTGCTGAAATCAGTAGGTGAGTGTAAATCCCCAAATACTCTAAGGTTTTTATCAATAAAACCTCCCTCTGTTAGCATAGGGTATTTTCAAAAAGTAAGAGAAGTAGTGAACGTAGAAGAGTGTAAAAAACTAGGCATAAGTATTGCTAGGAGACCTAGTGGAGGCGGGGCAATATACCAAGACTATAGGGGAGAGATAACATATGCAATAGTTGTTAAAGCGTATGACGAATTAATTAGAGGATTGAATGTAGAGGAAACTTATAATAAACTTCTACGATGGCTTATAAGAGGTTTAAGGGAAATAGGCTTAGATGCCCAGTATAAACCCCCCAATGACATAGTTGTGCATGGTAAAAAAATTTCAGGAAATGCTCAATCAAGAAAATACGGGGCTGTATTGCAGCATGGAACTGTTCTCCTTAGAACATTTAAGAATATTATGTCTAGGGTTTTGAGAGTAAGTAGGGATAGGATAGAGAAAACCATAGGAATAGAAGAAGTTATTGGAAGGAAGTTAAGTAGAGAGAAACTGATTAAGATCTTAGCTGAAAGTTTTAGCAAAACATATAGCATTACTTTGCTAGAAAAACCCTTTACGGAGTATGAGCTTAGTTTAATTAACAAGCTCAAGTTGAAATATTCTAATCCATCATGGATATTTAAAAGGTAAAGAAATTTTGCAGTTACTGTCTTCCTAGTATGAGAACACCTATTATAATCAGCGCTATGCCGACCCATTCCTTAACTGTAAGCTTCTCGCCTAGAACCAATGTACACGCTAGAATAGTTGATACTATACTAAGCGATATGAAGAACCTCCCTACGAGAACACCCATTTGCCTCATAATGGTGTAGCTAAGCAGGGATGCCGTAAAAGCAGACAGCATAGCCGCTATAAACCATTTATTGAAAATTAGTGTAAAGAGGAATTCCAGGTTAAATGATGGATCACCGACTTCTCTAATAGCGTAACCCCAGCATATAGCGTTAATGGCAGCCAAAAACGCTATTAATACGTTTAAAAACCAGACAATGGAGCCCATGTCAGCCACCATGGGCTGGCTTAAGTGTGCTAGAAAAGAACATAGAGTATTTACTTTTAAACATTTTCTATTAGAAATATAAGTGGAATTAAAGATAAGAACTAATTAAAGCATTTGCTTTAACTTTACTAATATGAAGATGGGTAAGTCATGCTGAAAGTATGTCTTGTAACCCCCTTACCGCCTTTCGAGAGCGGTATTTCATATTATAGCAGATACTTATGTTTGGAACTAAGTAGGCTATGTGAAACAATTATAGTTTCTCAGAAAGGAGCACATTTACTATTTAGAAAACAATATAATGTTTGGCGTAGAGGGTTTTTAGCACCATTAAACATACTATTGTTTCTTAAAAAAATAAGAGCAAATTTGGTACATGTACAGTTTGACTATGCAGTGTATGGGCCGCCCATGATTTCCCTAATGGTTCCTTTAATGGTTAAAATTCTCCTAAGAAAACCCCTGATAGTTACGGTTCATGAAGTTCCCCCAATATATGCTCCTTTAAGGATTTATGAAGCAGATAACCTATCCTTGAAACTATTTGTTAGATACCGTTTTGTTAGGTACCTCCTAGTAAAAATTACTGTATTTACTTTGAATTTAGCCGATAAAATTATAGTTCACAATGACTTAATGGCGAAACAACTGAAAAAATACGGTGTAAAAGAAGAGAAAATAACGGTAATACCTCATGGGTCTAAAGAATACGGTAAGCAACGCTATGGAGCATGTAGGAGTAGAAAAGAATTTAGAATATTGTACATAGGATTTCTTAGACCGAGCAAAGGTATAGAGTATTTGCTACTGGCATTTAAACGTGTTCTTGAACTGCTATGTGGTAGGGAGAAAGCTAAGCTGGTAATTATTGGTGGAAAACCCGTAAATCAAACTACACCGTATGTAGAGAAAATTAGGAAGCTCGTTGAAGCCCTTAAACTAAGTAAAAACGTTGAACTCTTAGGTTTTTTAGGTGAAGAAGAGTTTAGGAGAAATGTTTTAGAAGCAGATGTTATAGTATTGCCCTATGTTGACTTCTTCATAGGTTCTAGCGGTGTATTTCATAGCGTATGTGTTTCGGGGAAGCCTATAATATGTACTAGAATTCCTAGGTTCTATGCTGAATTGGATGGTAATGAGTGCATTATGGTTAAACCAAGGTGTAGTTTAGAATTAGCTGAAGCAATGTGTAATTTACTAGTTAATAGTAATTTAAGAGAAAAGATTAGTAAACTGTTAGTAAATAAGTTTGCAGAAACAGTATGGTGTAAAGTAGCCAAAGAACACATCACACATTACTATAGGCTAATAAGGAAAGAGGTAGGGAAATGAAATTTCTCTTTAAAATCCCGTGGAGAAGTACCGTAATTGTAGTAGCAATAATAGTCTACACAATACTCTTCTCATATGCATCAATAATTAGAGCCTATGTTCTCAAAAGCGGAGCTCACGATTTAGGAGTTTTTGCTCAAGCACTATATTCAACATTAAAAGGATTATTGTTTTTCGAAACACCGGACTACCAACTATATGGTGTTAGAAGCTTTTTCGGAATACATTTCTCCCCTATACTTTTCGCGTATGTGCCATTATATGCTGTGTTTCCGAGATTCGAAATATTGCTCATAATTCAAACAATTATAGTATCTATTGCAGCATTACCTTTATACAAATTAGCGTTACATATAGTGAAGGACAAGAAATTAGCAATAACTATTTCAATACTTTACCTACTAAACCCGCTAATTCACGCGGCAAACCTTTACGACTTCCATTTGGAATCACTGTTTCCACTACTATATTATCTAATGTTTCTAGGCTACGTTAAGGATAATAGAAAGTTATTCATAATATCGTGGATTATAATGTGTTTGACCATAGAGTTTATTCAGTCAATACTTTTCTTTTTTGGAGTATACTTAGTTGTTAAAGAAATACTAATACCATACTTTTTGGGAAACAGAAAACCCCGTAAGCATTGCCGAGAATTAGCCATTTATATAATCCCTCTAATTCTAGCCCCAATAATATACATCGTACAGGTAAATATTACTCTTCACTTTGTGGAGAAACAACTACTATTAAGTAGGCATGTAGAATCGCTTCTAAGCTTCACCTTATCGGGAATAGGGAAAGACATTTACCCTAGGATAGTGTATTTAATACTGCTCTTTGCACCATACTGTTTTCTACAAGTTCTAAGCCCTCTAGAATTAATCCCCTTAATGCCTCTCCTAATACTTGCGTTAGCATCAGCCTATAAACCATTTTACACTATAGGTTGGCAGTACGGCCTATTTGCAGTGCCTATACTTCACGTATCATTTACTTATAGTACTTTAAAATTCAAAAAACACGGTGCAACACACATACTTTTCAAAATAATGGTAGTATACATTATCTTAGCCTTAGTCCTATGCCCGCTTAACCCATTAATCTCCGAAAAAATACCTTCTGGAGGGTATAACGTAAGTTTAAATCTTGAAAAAGCCATGGAGAACCTTGAGGCTATAGATAAAATAAAGTACTTAATACCTAAGAACAGCACCATACTAACATCATTTACTCTTTTTGTATTCTTCGCTAATAACATAAAAACTTACACAATGTTTTACGAGAATAAGTACATGTACGTTCCAACGCCTGAATATATAGTGGATTATTTGCTTGACGTTGATGAAGTAGTTCCACCAAACATTAACTTAGATGAGTACGGAGTATATGCTCAATATCGAAACTTTATTGTTTATAAGAAAATGTATTCAGGCCTTCCAGTAATATATGAGCCATTTAAAGTGGAATTTTATCCTGAAAAACTTATTGCAGTACATAATACATGTGTATATGAGAAATTTAAAGGGATATTCTGTAACATATCTTCAGAAAAGAAAACATTTATACTTAAAACACCTCCTATAATAATTCCTTCTGGAAAATATAGAGTAACATTTTTTGTTTTCCTAGCTAATAATCAAAATAATGTAATAGAAATCACGGTCGCAAATACTAGAGGAGAAGTTTTAAATAACTATAGAGGACAGCTTAGCGAAGGATTTAACACCATAAGTTTTACCTTCAACTTAACTCCTTCAAAAGTTTCGAAAATTTATTTAGAGTGCAAAGGAAAAGGAAAGTTCTCAATAATAGTAAATAGAGTATTTGTAGAGCAAATAGACACTTATAGGATGTCAGAATAGAGGGATATTCATGAAAATAACATTTTACACTACTTATAACCTACAGTACGGCGGTGGAGGTGAAAGATGGTTAATAGATATGGCCAATTGCTTAGCAAACATAGGGCATAGTGTTATAATGCTTCACAATTCTAAAATGCCTGCACATAGAAAGACTGAAATCACTTTAAACAGTAAAGTTGAAGTTAAACCCTTGAAGCTTATTGGCTTAGGAAAGTTTAGGATACCTTTAAAACCCAGCGATATTGCGTGTGTTCTTAAATCATCTAGAGCTTCAAACTTAACATATTTAATGGATATAGGAGACCCCATTACACCCTTAATACTGGCATTACTTAAAATAAGGACAATAGTAGGGCTTCACGGAGGATTAGGATCGTTGATGGTGAGAAGTAAGAGCTTAAGTAGAGCGATTTTAGCTTACATGAAATTTCTTGAGAAAATAGGTGTGAAATTTCACACGATAACAGCAACTCAATATCTTCGTGTTCGAAATTATAGTGTGAAGAAAACATACTTCTCATATTTAAACATTGACTGCAGTTTCTTTCCGAAAAAACCTCATGTAGAAGAGAAGTCGTTTAATATAATATGGGTTGGTAGAAGACATCGAGATAAGGGATTAGGTTTTCTAGAAGAAGTAGCAAAACACATACCCGACAGTATAAGACTTTACATCGTTGGGTTAAACTACTTTCCTGTGGAAAGAGAAAACATTATAAATATGGGGTTTATTTCGGAAAGAGAAAAGCTTTGCCAAATATATAGTAAAGCACATATCCTACTTCAAACTTCAAAAATGGAAACCTTCGGATTAGTTGCTATAGAGGCGCTGGTATCAGGTTTACCATTAGTTGCTACTCCAACACCTCTAATTAGGGAGTTAAGGGGGGTAGGTTTCGGAAAATACATTTCAGTAGTTGATAATCCTGAAAAAGCAGTAAATTCCATTATCCAGTATTATAGACTGTGGAGTAACAATGTAGAGAAATTTTTAATGCTAAAAAACGAAATATCTTGTAAAGCAAGGAAAATATTCTGCTTAAGTAAGAGTAAAGTAGCGAAATTCCTAAATGACCTATGTGGTAAATAGGGGTTAGCGATGTGGTAAAAAATGTTGTAATGCTAATTGATCCCATGTTAAACATTTTCGGGTCTGTGAGGCCAGCAATACTTATAAGTAGGTTTCTAGTTGAGAGAGGATTTAAAGTATGCTTGGTTTCTCAAATAGTTTCTCCTAAAATTAGAATACCTCATGTAAACGTTATTTCGCTAGGTAGAGAAAACATTTTACCGAAAACACTAGCCATAGTCGAAGCATGGGTAAGAAGAGTAAAAAACAAGACAACACCATGTAATAACTGTGTTTTAATAAACTTATCTCAAGGTTTTGAAGTACAAACACACATATACTATGGACAAGGCCCATTATATGAAGCTATGGAGGATATTGTTAGTAAATACCCTGTTTCTAACCCGTATAAACTACTGTACCTTATTTCGAAAAAAGTAGTAGCTATGCTTGATAAGAACTTCAACAAGTCCTTGAGGGAGAAAGTAGAAGTATTTATAGCCAATAGTTACTACACGAAAAAACTCTATGAGAAAATCGGAATAGAAGTTGATAAGGTAATTTATCCTCCCATAGACGCTAATGTTTTCAAACCTTCAACAAAAACTCCTTTAGAAAACTATGTTTTAACATATTTCGGGAAAGAAACATGGTTTAAACCAATACTTAAACTGCTAGATTTAGGTGTAAAAATAGTTGCGTTCGGTTCAAAACCCTTATCTATACCTAGAAAAGTTCTAAGACATAGAAACTTAGTCTTCCTAGGATACGTTCCCACTTTAAAACTTGTAAAACTATATTCTAACGCCCTCTACACGTTATTCACTTTCACACATGAGCCTTTCGGATACATACCTGTAGAAAGTATGGCATGCGGAACCCCCGTGTTAACGTATGATAGGCAGGGACCGCGTGAAACAGTAATTCCAGAGGAAACAGGGTGGCTTGTTAGGGACGATAATGAACTTGTAAAATGCGCTATAAGGATTTGGCGTGAAAAATACAATTACAGTATTAGGCGTAAATGTAAGTTGAGAAGCTTAAAATTCCACTATGAAAATGTTGGAAACGAATGGTTAAAGATTATAATGAGTATTTAAAAACAAGTTAGGCTTTATGGTTATGGTGAGATAGCCTCTATTACCTCTATTGTCGCCGGAGTCCCGTCGCCTTCAGGGTCGTACATTTTCAATATTAGTGCTACTGATCCTTTGTAGGTATCCCTTATTATGTCTAGGTTCTCTGAAAGCCATTTAGCTGCGTGGAACGTTGAGTATCCGCTTAAACCAGCAATTATCAGCACTACCCCTTTATATGTGCCTGAGAAGTCGTCGTAAATTAGTTCTATCATTGCGTAATCTGTTACTGGTTTTCCTTGCCAGTAATCGTTAGTCATGTTGTAGTATTTGCCGCTAACACTGCTATATATGTACCATGAATCATTCTCGTAAACGAAGTAAACAGGTATTTTATCTTCATGGGATGGTGCTAGGTCGTTATACTTCTTAGTGTAAATGTTTACTCCTGGTCCGCCAAACGATATTAGATGCGTATGTACTCCATGTATGTTCTTTAATAATGTGTCTAGATCAGAAATAATACTGTTTAAGGCATTTTCTCTTGAAAAGACGCTGGCAATGTAGTTTGAAGCAGCAACGTCTATTGTGTGAGCAGCTCCAACACCTTCACTTGGCCTGTCTAAGCTCTCAGCAATAACGTATGTAGCGTTGTAAGTTATGCCCAGTATTTTCTCAGCCCACGTAGGTAACATAAACGGCGCTTGTAGAGCAGATAATGCTGGCGGTCCTATGGTTTTACTGTAGCTTATTGGCGCCTTTAATACACTATTATCTATAGTTAAAGTTTCTTCACTTATTAAACCGTCTGTTGTAATTAACCCTACAAATATCGTATCTTTTAATTTTAGCTCTTCATAGTTTACAGCATGTCCTACAAGTACTTCGTTCTTATTAACGGCTTCTCCGTAGGATTTCAAGTACGTATGGCTTAGAGGTTTATCGGCGGTAATGAGTACTGTTCTGAAAGCATAAATCTCCCCTCCATAACTAGCATAGATTTCTGCAGGTGCTGGTATAGCTGAATCCTTAATTATTAGAGTCCCTGACGTTACATAGGCTTCATTTAGCTCTCCTGTCTTGAATGTAACGTCAGCGTAAGATACTCTGAGACCGTAGAGTGTAGAGTCAGTTATATTGGAAGTTATTTTTTCTGTAGGACTCCCGTTGAAGTATAGTTCGTAAACGTTAACGTTATTTACTATTACATTATTTAAACCAGTTACTATAGCGCTAAAACACACATAGAACTTCTTAGAAGTACTTGGATTAGCATCTGTAACTGTTAAGTTATTCTGCATTTCCAATAATATCATATGTGGTCTTGGAGAACCGGTGAAGTCAACATGCTCTACCGTAATATCTTCTATAGTGTAGTTCCCGGTGGTAGATGAAGGTATTTCAAACGCTAATTTACCATAGACTTCTTTAAGGCATAGGCTATTATATGATACAGTTGATTTGAAAACTACTTTACCTGCTTCATTTAAAATTACTCCACATAGTCTTGAATCTTCAAGAGTAACGTTAGAACCATCGATTACTAAGCATGGCCGTTCGTCCATCGTTATGTTCGATAACGACACGACATCGTAATTTACAGATGTTATTGAGTTCTTAAGTCCAGATATTGTTACTTCTATTTCCGGTCTAACATAGGCTACTAGAGTATCATCCAACTCAGCATTATTTATCACTATTTCGCTTTTAGGATCAGCGTATTTGAACTTAATACTGCTTCCGCTGAAACCGTTGATGTTTAAATGAAGTTCTGTAGCGTCAATATCTAGTTTAAAGTATGGAATGTCGATATTGATCAAGGTTATGTTGGCGTAGAGTATGTTTGACGTTTTTAATACTCGAGAACCCCACCATGTAGTACCAAGTGTGACATTATTAATAGTCATTTCTGCAGTATCTACATCATCTACATTTAGTTCGAAGTCTTCTATGTCAACATATACGTTCTCAATTTTTATGTTAACTAGGTTACTACTTGCATCTACATCTAATGTGCTCCATGATTCAGCTTGGCTTATTAAAGAGCCTCTTATCTCAAAGAACCAGTAGTCGTAATACGATAATATGTCGTTCCATCCGAACATATATATTTTCGAGTTAGTTATTTTCAATAAGCCATTATAGAAGCTTATCCATGCGCTTGTAAAGATAACTCATCAATAGTGATATTGACATTGTCAAAACCGCACCGTCCGCCAAAAACCACAACCTTATTCGAGATACTGTAAACCTTGCCAGATTCATATATATCAACAAACTCTACTACAGCGGGCTTCGAATACACAGGTATAGCAGTAAACGCTACCAGTACCATCAATATTAGTAGACTTAAAATTCTTCTCATAGAGCTCACTCATCCTATGTAATTACATATTACATCAATAAAATAAAATAAAAATTTTCCGCAAAAATAAAAACTAGTGCCATGCTTGCTAACAAAACATAGGCTATGATAGGAATTAGACAGCATTTAATATGATATTATAAAAATTATGATGGAAAAAAATAAAGTACAAAATAGACATAGCTAACGGTATACGAAGTATTTTCGTTATTTAGGTGAAAGAAAGTGCATACTGAACTCACCCGCTCTAGTAAAAACGTGTTAGCGTTATCGTTAATTATAGTGTTAATGGTATCGATAATCATAGTATCATATTCCCCTATACTAGTAAAATCTGAAGTTAAACAACACTATACTAAAGAACATGCAAAAATACCAAACACTTACGTAGAAGCTAAGAAAGCCTCAACTCCCCTAAGGAAGACATTAAGAAAAACGCTCAATCTCATAACGGGAGATAAGGTTATAGTAGAATACACTATAGAAGACGGGGAAATAAACATAGTAAGAGCATTTGTCACAAGCAACAGCAGTGATGAGAGAGTAGATTATATAACGTTGAAAAACAATAATGGATTTTACATAATACCGAGAAATATTGATTTGAAAAAGTTCAGTATCGAGCTTTTCAACATAAAAAGACTTATCGAAGAGAAAGGAAAGTACAGGCTTCTAATAAAGTACAAGTATAGGGAAAAGAGAAGCTTTGCAAGGGAAAGAGGGGTTCCTTATAGGGAAGAAGTACTTAGGGATTTCAAAAATTTAATAATTAAAACAGGCGGAAAAATTGTAAAAACGTTTAAAACAATACCGTGGGCTGTAGTAGAGTATGAAAAAGATAAAGTTTCTTGGGAGAGTTTTGAAGAACTAAAGGAAAGCCCATTAGTAGAGAAAGTGTATCTGGATTTTAGACTAAAGGTTTCTACGTTCGAAAGTGTACCTTTAATAAATGCTACTAAACTGTGGAAGCTTGGATATAATGGTTCGGGAATTAAAATAGCGATACTCGATACAGGTATAGCTTGGGATCATGAAGCATTCCTCTACCCTAATGGTACAAGCAAAGTAATTTTAAGTAAAAGCTTTGTACCGGATGAAGACCCTTATGATGGCCATGGTCATGGAACACACTGCGCTGGAATAGCGGCAGCATTTAATACAACGGTTGATAAGGATGGAAAATACATTGTCGGCGTAGCTCCGGGAGCCCTACTAATTAACGGCAAGGTTCTTTCAAATTACGGATGGGGGTATATGTCATGGGTTATCGAAGGGGTTGAATGGGCTGTTAGTGTTGGAGCGGACGTTATAAGTATGAGTCTTGGGGGATGGGCGGCTGAAGATACTGATCCTTTAGCTGAAGCAGTAAACCAAGCTGTACTTAATGGAACGGTTGTAGTGGTTGCTGCTGGAAATTCTTGGGACCTATGGACAATAAGTACTCCGGGAATTGCAGAGTACGCTATAACTGTAGGTGCTTCAACAAAAAGCGACGAACTAGCATGGTTTAGTAGTAAAGGACCAACACCTGGTGGTAGGGTTAAACCGGACATAGTTGCTCCAGGCGTTGACATATTGTCTTCAACACCATGGGGTGCAGAAAGCTGGTCAGGGACAAGCATGGCAACACCTCACGTTGCAGGCGCTGCAGCACTACTACTTCAAGCCCATAAAGACTGGAGCCCATTTGATGTTAAAAATGCTATAGTTTCTTCCGCTTTAAGAAACGTATTCAACTACAATTACACGCCCTTCGAAATAGGTGGAGGAAGAATAGACGTATATAAGGCATATGATACACCAATAATGCCTAACGAATCCGTTGTAAGCTTTAAATACATATTTCCAGAAAACGGTACGCTAACAAAAACTATTAGCATAGAAAACCTTAAAAAAGACACCTACGTACTATCCTTCAGCATCGAAGTTATTAACGCTTTAACACATGAACTAGAACCAACAGATTTCATGGATACCATAGTAGGGAATAACATATTAAAGGGAGGAGAGAGTACAGCAATAACCATAACCCTTAATGCTACTAAAGCTCCATGGGGCATTATAGGAGGATACATAGACATATATGGCAATGAAACCATTCACTTAGGCAAAATAGTTTTCGGATATGTTAAGGTGAAGAAACTAATAGTTAAAGTTTACAACATAAACGATGAACCCGATGTTGGAAGGTACGTAGATGTACTATGTAAAAATGAGACGCAATGGCTTTGGGGAATAACCGATGAAAATGGTGAAGCAAAGTTTTACGTGCTACCAAGCTACGCTTACAACATAGTATCTACGAAAAACTACAATCACACGCTACGAGCCATACCAGTAAAAGTAATTTATGTTAAAGAAACAAGTTCTTCAACAGTAACCGTAGAGTTAAGAGACAGAGAACTGTACAAGGCGGATTTCAGTACAGGGAATGAATCATTAAAAATTAGACAGCGTGAAATACAGATCGTAGGGAGAGAAGAAGAGTACTCATGGTGTATAATCACGGTTTGGTGTATAGGAATGGACTATGCTGTCAACTACGATAGAGTTCTTATTAGTAACATAACAGCTATTGAATATTTAGGAATGTATCTAGAGACTCGGTATCAACTTACTGAAGCTTCAACAGAAAGAGATGTTGCTTATCAGGATAAGTGGTGGACAGTATTATACGAATACACCAATATTACGAGCAACGCTAAGACTGTGTTTGACCCTCAGAACACTTACATGCATTTAACCAAATACCTGATAACACGCACCGACATCGGTGTAGCGTACTTCATAGGTGTAGCGTACTTCATATTTAATGAACATATGTTTTTTAGCATAAGTCGTATGGAGCCCATAGAGGTTCCTATGATCAGGAGAGAGTACTTTAATGTGTTAAGTGAAAATGCTGAGGAACATTCTTACACGGATTTCTCAATATTTTCAACACTGTTCGATGCTGGTTACAGCTGTGAATCTTTCTCTGGATGGAGTAATGTAGTGTTTAAGCCAGGCGATGTTGTTGTATTTGAAATTCCGGTACCAGTAGCTTTTTACAGCCGGTATTATGGCGGGTATCTAGGATTCCGCTATCCCGATGACTATGCAATATTTAGAGTGGAAAACGATAACATTGCAGGGAAATGGTGTTATGCATGGTTTGATAATGTTGCCTCTTTAGAATACAAAGTTCTGCTAAATGGTAGTGTCGTAGATGAGGGCTATGTAGATAATTTCTATGGAAGTTTCTCCATAGATCTTGGAGAACTAAATGGTGTTCTTGAAGGATACTATGAAGTTCATGATAGGGTAGGCTTGTTCGGTAATACTTCGATATACTTTAAGTATGGTGTTAAGCCATATGAGTTCAGTGAATACTCTGTAGGCTCCATAGATATTGAAGGAGAATATTTTGAGGATGCATTATCTTCCAAGTTCAATGTAACTGTAGGTGTAGCTGCTGAAACCGAATCATGCGAATGTGCATACAAGTATAGTGGCGAAGACTGGGTTTATGCGGATGCTGTAATGTATGATTATAATGATGAATTCAAGTTCTATAGGGCCGAGATACCGTTTAAGTGGAGTAGAAAACTTAGCCTAAGAGTTAACTGTACCACCGGAGACAAAGTTGCTACTATAACGCTACATAACGCCGTTAAGACTGCTCGCACTGTAGGGGAACTTATGAAGCCCTTACTTAGTGCTGAAGAAGAAATTATAAACTCTACCATTATTGCTCCTGGGTCTAATGATCCTAGAGGTCCATGTGCTGGTGCCTCAACTATAGATGTTGCTGCGGGTATGTACTTGGCTTCAGCTCTTTCATCCGCAGCACCTTACGGTGGATTAAGAGTGTTTATGGACTGGCAAATAGCCAACTACGATAGTGAAAAAGTATATAGGATTTACAGACCAGGGAACGTTGTAGCCGTAGGCGGTCCGGGTGTTAACTTAGTTACTTGGCTTTACCATTACGGTAAAACTGTTGAGGGTGAACCTGTCTTACCTGTTTATATTGGTTTCGATGAGGAGGGCGCGTTCATTTATTCTAAAGCATCAGGTATGAAATATAGAATGGAAAACGACTATTATCAAGGAAAACCAGTAACAGACTACGCTATGATAGTAGGCTATAACGACGTCAAGGATGGAAGATATGTAATTATAGTAGCAGGGCTAAGCGGCTTCTCAACGTGGAATGCTGCTAAATGGCTTTCAGAGAACATGCAAATAGACTGCTCAGCAGTTATATTGAAATTATACGATGAAAATGGAGATACTATACCTGAAGAGATAACTATAGCAGAGATCATACCTTAAAAACTAACTTAAAAATAAATTTTTTCTTAGGAAAAAGATAATTTATTGTTTATTTTAGGGTATTGTCTCTACGATTTCTATTTCGTCTATTTTAGTATCTCCCTCATAATCTATTAGTTTCAAAATGATTGCTTCTGCTTCATAGTTTGTTAGATTAGGTAAGTATTTTATAGCTGCTCTTGTTGAGTGACCGCTTAAACCCATTATTAATAGTACGTATCTTCCCTCGCCTTCATCATAGTATAGAATTACGGTAGCATAATCTACTACTTTCTTTCCTTGGAAGTAATCGTTCTCCATCCTATATTTTACTCCTGACGCTTTAGAGTATATGTAGGCTCCTTCAGCGTCAAAGCCAATATATACTGGTAAAATGGGTTCTCCGTTTTCATCCTTTTTCTCGTAATGGTAATAATATGTTATGAGGTTTACATAGGGTCCTCCGAAGGTAATGATATTTGTTTTAGGTCTTATCCTAATTACATTAGTACTATTGTAGTCTGCTATTTCCCAGTCCATTACCATGTCTATTTCCTCGGAACTATAATGGCCTAAATAGTAAGCTACGTACATAGCGGCTGAAACATCTATTGTATGTGAGGGATTACATGGCCCTCTGCTGTCGCTAGAACCTACGACAACAGTAGCGTTTGTTTCCCCGGTCTCAACATCTACAAAGGGTTCGGGGAAAGCATTAAGCTTAAGTGTAGCATTCCAGTAGTATTTATTGCGTTCAAGTAGGATGTATTTGTCTTCTACGTATTCTTTTACGTAGAATGGTCCGGTGCTTACCGGTTTCTCTGCTAGTAGTTTGTGTATTGGATCTTCTTCACCAGGCTGCACATAAGCAGCCCAAGCAGACGGATTCTTACCCCAATTGCTAGCGTTCATTGCTTCCTCATAATTATCGCCTAGCATGTATTCTGCAGGTATAATCATAGTGAAGGGAGTAGCAAGTATACTTAGTACTGGTTCGTACGGGTATCGGAGTTTTAGCTTAACAACACCAGCAGTGCTGCCATTATAGCCGAAGAAGCTTAGTAACTCGTCTAGTGAATGAACTTCAACGCTATTACCTTTCCATGAAGCAATTAGCGGGGTTTCTGAGAGAAGCTCGTTGAATTCGTTTTCGTTTAGAACCTTAGACTTGTTAACATTAATGTACTCTGTAATCATCCATGTTGGGTCTAGTTGTGATCTTGCTAGTCTCCATATTTCGAATAGGACGTCAGTAGCATCTATTGGATAGGTCTTATCATTCCATGGATCATAAGCCACGACACCACCCCTAATTACAAAATAAATCTCGGTAAGGTTTTCACTCCAAGCCCATGCTACTGCTAGGTCTGGTGATACTTCTTCGGTTTCTTCTTTCCAATAAGTAACCAACGTACTACCTATTTGATGGAAAATCTCCCAGCCAAAAGTCTCATAACTTTTAGCAGGGTCAAAGGTATCAGGCCATCCGAAAGTGGCTATAACATAAGTTCTCGGATTGTTCTTGAAGTCTGCAATACCAATATCGACCGTAGGAGCATCAGCATATTCGAAAATTAAGTCGTATCTCTCAGCTAGAGTAGGGTGATAATAGTGTCCTCTAGTCCAGTTCCAGAACACGAAATATCTCTTATATTGGCCAAGCCATATAAAGTGTTCTTCATAATTTGAAATCCTATATATGGCCTCGTAAATAGGTTTTCTAAGAGCTAAATTAGGTGTCGTACGGCCTGCAATTATTAGTGCGTCGGCTGTTACGTTTCTGTAGAATGCTGGGTTAATGTATGAGAAACCCCAACCCTTCTCCATAGCCTCCTCAATAGTGAAAGTGTTCTCCCAATCCGGAACATACTGAACCACTATTATTCCCTTTCCTGCTAGTTCCGGTATTGTTGCTCCTGTACCTTTTTCTCCAACAACAACCCATGCTTCCTCAGTATCAATAACCTTAGCATTCTTCAAATAATTAGAAATTTCAGCCGAAGATTCCACGGTAAACACGTTTACTTCACTAAATTTTATTCCACTATAGAACATTGGTCCAACATAGTCGTCTGGATCTAAGTAATCCGGTATCCATCCAACAAGCCAAACATCAAAATCACCATGAGTAGTCTTGTCTAGTAATATAGACCATGAAAGACCTTCTGTAGTCACGTTGAATCCTAACTTACTCCACTCTGTAGCAAGTAGCTGCGCTGTTTGCTCTCTCGGATTATTTCCTATATTGTAGTATATTGTTATGTTGTATTTTGTAGGATCTATGTTGGCTTTCTGAATGAGTTCTTGGGCTTTAGTTAGGTTGTACGAGTATTTAATTATACCGTATTCCGTGTATCCTAGAAGGCCCTTAGGTATAACACCATAATATTGAACTAGTAGGTTACTATATATTTCCTCGAATATTGTATTGTATGGTGTTGCCCAGGCTAAAGCTTGTCTAACTAGAGTATTATTTAGCGGTTCTCTCTGAGTGTTTAGGACGGCATAATATACTGTTAGTCTTAGTTTTTTCTCGTCTACAATAGCACATATACTGTATCTACCTAGAGACGTACCGTTTATTTCATCGAACATATCAGGGCAAATAGCAGCTACATCAGCGCTTCCGTTTTTAAGCATTTCTACCCTTTTATTTACGTCATTATTCACTACGTACAGTACATACTTATGCGAAACCATAGTTTCTTGCTCGAAGGTTTTTTCCGCGCCGTTTTGTTTAAAGATAAAATTAGGATATGCTGACGTATTTGCTGAGAAGGCAGTAATTAATGATGCTGTTGCTACTAGCAGAATAAGTGATACTATTGTTTTCTTTATAAAACGCCCTTTAAACCTTGTAAGAACTTGCAAAAAGCCCACCTACTTTATGGTAATTTAAAACAATAATGATTAAAAAGATTTTCTACCAATGTTTATGCAGGACTAAACATACTTTATTACCTGCTTAAACAAGGCTAAATTACTCGATTCACATACTTTTTCAAAATACCCTACTTTAACTATGAACTCTGCAATGTTTTCGTACGCATTAATGAATACTTTTCTACCGACTACAATGTTTATTTTTATGTCCACTTTACTTCTTTCAATACCAGGCACTTTATAAGTAAACTCTATATAAAATTGACCATATATCTCATGTAGTTTAAATTTACTCTTCAGCATGGACGGCGTTAGTATTTCAATTAGACCAGCGTCCGTCAATATTTCGTTGCCTGATATTTCAAGTAGGTCTCTTTGACTACTTACCCAAAGTATTTTCGATATCTCAGCTATACTTACTTCCCTTGTTCTAGTGTTTATCTTTACTCTAAAACTGAGTCCTCTACCACCTACTTTAGCCTCTTCATGGTATTCTATTTGGTTATTTACGTACTTTATGTCTACGGAGTTTGCAGTCTTATTTACTGTAAAACTTGCATTTACTAGCGGTATCGTTTCCCTTCTTAATAGTATTCCTTTAATAGCTACTATGTCTCCTCCCTCCATTACTGGTCTTGGAGCTTTAAAGTAACTTACGTTTACGTTACCGCTCACTTCTAGCATGAAGCATGCTTCATTATTGACTGGTACGTATTCTACGTATATTACTGGTGCGTTGTACTCTTTCTCTCTGATTAAACTTAGTTTAAGAGGTTTTGGAGTAAAAGTTATATTTACAGTAAACATGGAAACTGAACTATTACCTAGCGATATTACGTAATATTCCGGGTTAAAGTCGAGCCACAAATACATATATACTCTGCCTAGTATTCTACCCTCTATAGGCTTAATGTAATAGTATATTCTACTGTAATTACCCATAGACGTAACATTTTTGACTATAATTAAGCCCGCTGTCCTTGCTTTCAGAAATACTTTATTTTCCTCATAGTTTTCGCTTAATACGTAACCTCCTGCTGGAGCCTCTATCCATGGACCTATAAGTTTCTCAGAAACCAGCATTACCTTTCCTCGACGCATTTGAACAGTAGGTGAAGTTTGAAATCTAAGCACTATTTTTAACTCTTTCTCGCCGCAAACTACTATCTTGTATGTATTGTTTATCCCCTTTGCGTAGGACATGTTTTTCGCATTTATCTCAATTAATCCCACAGTTGTTTCTAAAACAACTTTATTTCGCTCCGCAAATACTGTAGCGTTGTAGCCAACAATTCTTACCGTTACCTTGTATTTTACTCTTAAATTCTCTCCAGCTTCTTGTAAGTAGTGAAACATTATTTCACTATTGTTTTTGAAAATTCTTCTCGTAATTACTACATTCCTATACTTATACTTCGTTTCTAAATATTCACCCCTATGTGAGGTACTGGAAGAAAATGAGGTAAGGTTCATTTTTAAAGTCGTCTTCCCCTGCAAAACAACTTCTGTTTCATTATCGTAAACTTCAATTATAGGCACTATTTTCCCCGTTCGCACAAACACTTGGCTTCTAACATAGGAGTCAGAAATGTGTACTATATTTGCCGGTACTTTGTGAAGAACCTTTACTGTGTTGAAGGAGCTTATAGTGTAGAATAATGTATCATTTTTTGCTTTTATCTCGGAAAATAGTATTGGCTGTTTTTTAAATGCTAATACATATTTTTCTCCGTTCTTTTTCATAAAATCAAATAAGTTATAGGAACAGCATTTTACAAGCTTGTTTCTTTTAGCTGTTAATATTTTGAGATTTATTTTTAACGTATATAGTGACTTATTTTCTGTATTCAGTAATATCCTTAAGTAATCCTGCTTTCCAGGCTCTCCTAATTTGATATAGGCTTTGGCATTTTTGGGTTTTTCAATTAGAATTCTTACGCCACTTATTTGAAGCAATATTTTGCTGTTGTAAGTTTTATGTATTTCTATTTCCTTACCGTACTCAGCCCATATGTAATATTCTATTTTACTAATCTTTGCTTCTCTCCTTAATTTGAAAACATATTCCAATATAACTTCAGGTTTATTACAGTGTAAAGTAATTTTCTTAGTTACGTTAACCCATGTACTTAAATATTTTAAGACGAGCCTGTCTCTGCTAATACTATAGTTTACGAATTGCATGCCATCAATACTTACTATCCATGTTTTATTATTGTCGCTTAAATGTAACCTAATATATGCGTCATTTAGATAGAGAAGAGGAACATATGTGGCTCCATTAAAAACGCTGATTCTTGGATTTCTGGATGTAATTATTGGGCTCCACTCATCAACTACTACATATTGGTTTTCCAGTCTGAAGACTGTTGAAGACCATGCTTCAAGAACTCTAATGTCTGTAGAGGGTATTTTAGCTCCCTTAAGTATGATTAGCCATGGTATAAGTGGAGGATCTGCAATAACGTATCCTTTACTATCAATGTTTGTTCTTTCTAGGAGCACGTTCAACTCATCAAGTAGTATAGGATTACTGTTTAGATATGATGCTACACTATGAGTAATATTTAATGCGAGAGATGTAATTGCAAAAACCATTATAACTAATGCTAATACCCTAGGAATATTTATTTCAAAAATAACTTCATTTCCTGTACGTAGCCTAATTACAGTTTTACGTGGCAAGTTCATTAGGGACAGAGCAATTATGTATGTTAAAGGTACTACGGTAAAACATAGGAAACATAGATTATCGTGAAACAGTAAGATAGTTGTTGAAGACACGATCCATACTACTGGAACATCAACCCCCGCTTGCCCTTCTAAACGTAAATATACAGTTGATACTACTACAGCTAATAATAGTAAGAGCCAATACTCAACACTTAAATGGCATTGGGGTAAGTATCGAATCATAAGATTATTTAAGGCTATATAGTAATCACCATGCATGTAGAAACCGATAATTACCATTATGAGCGTAATAGCTAAAATTGAAGGAAAAAGCAAATCTTTTCTACGTGAATGCTCTAAATTGCCGAAGTAAAGTATTGTAAATAATATGAAAACTGGAAGCACATAAGCTGGGTAAAATATTGCTACTACTGGAAGTAAAACGTATACTCTTCTTCCTATCAGTGTTGCAACTATAATTAAGGACAATAATGACGAAATGGCCATGTCAGCTAAGTAACCATAGTTGAGTAAAGGCCATATAAGAAGCGTTATTAAGAGAGGTACCGTTGAAAGCAAAATCATAGACTCTGCTTTCGCATATTCTCTTACAAGGAGATATGAGGAATAGGTATACAGTAGTAAAATTAAGAAGGACAAGGTAAACATTATTAGCTTAGGATGGAATATAGATAGGAATACGCATACTTGGTTAAAAATATTGTGAAGACTAATATAAAGTAGGAGTAAGTCTAATGTAAATTTCGTATATATCGGGATTCCTAATAGGGAGAAATGTACTGCTGGAAGAAATAGAGCATAAAATAGTGTAATGATGGTGTATTCTGAATTTTTTTTAGGCCTCATACATTATAACCTTAAAACTTTCTTACTACTTCTTCAATTGACCTATGAACTCCTCTATTACTCTATTTAATTCATTAGCTTTCTCATATAATACTAAATGGCCGGCATTTTTGATGATAACCAATTTAGATTTAGGTATGAGCTTATGTAGTTCTTCGCTTTCACTTACTGGAGTCACTTTATCGTCACGGCCAACTATAATCAACGTAGGTACTTTCACTTCTCGGAGCCATTTAGAAGCATCGTAGTCTACAAAGTATTTCCCATATCTGAACACATATGCTGGTAGTGTTTCAAGATATTCCTTATTATCTCTAAGGAATTCTTCGAAAACCTTTTTGGGTGTTGATGGACTAAAGAAAATTTTTCTATAAAGTCTTCTTGTCAGAGGGTTCTCTGTGTAGAGTATTTTTCTCCAAAATATTGGAGGTAGGTGCCAAACTATTTTATCGAAAATGTCTGGTTTCACCTTTACTAACGAACCTACTAGTATGAGGCCTTTAATTTTACGTATTCTAGCGTATGCTTGAGCAACCATGCCTCCGAAACTATGTCCTATAAGGACAATATTCTCTGGATGTAGTCCTCTGTTTTCTAAAACCTTATCTAAATCTTCAAGATAATCGCCTATTGAAACCTTTACAGGTTTATCGGATTTGCCAAAACCTCTTTGATCATAAGCTATAACCCTATATTTTTCTTCAAAATACGCTATTTGGTATTTCCAATTGCTGATCTGTCCTGGCAAACCGTGGAGAAAAACTAAAGCTAATTTTTCCTTGTATATGCATTTTTCAGCTGAATCGTACACGTTTAACTTTATACCGTTTACATTTATGTAAAATGGCGTACCACATTTGAACATCGCTTAACATACTCCAAACCGCCTTAATATCGTATTAAACTTTCCAAAACCTCCTATATTTAATGTTGCGTATAAACCTATAGATCTCAGCTACGTGTTTTTCTATGATTCACGGTAAGCTTATTTTCATAGGCCAAGGAGTTTCCATAAGCTTGTAAGCTAATCTACAAGGTACTTTCATAACAAAAGTCC
>Ga0190313_1000066_pt1 | contig 68516 bp, 73 predicted proteins | sample 4870071011_MG_FD_169989 | JGI IMG/M metagenome (GOLD analysis project Ga0190313, IMG submission 169989) | Hydrothermal vent sediment bacterial communities from Southern Trench, Guaymas Basin, Mexico - 4870-07-10-11_MG | ecosystem: Environmental > Aquatic > Marine > Hydrothermal vents > Sediment ...
GAGTGTAAAGTTTGGCACTCACGCCCTTCGCAATTTTTAAAATACTCAGGGCTTATCTCATTATAGCGTGGCGGTCCCGATATGTGGGATCCTAAGCCCGAATGGGGACTGCTAAGCCTCCGAGGATGTGGGGCTCGCGTGCTCCCGAAAGCCAGCCAATGAAGATGGGAGGCTGGAAGGCCTACATGCTCTTAACGGATAGGCAGAACGGCAGTCGGGCTATAATCCTCTTAGGACTTGGCTGTCCTTCCTCCTCCCTAATTCATCCTCGCTCTAAAGGGCGGGCTTTCTTAGCGACGTTCTGTAAACATAGCGTACATAGACTAGGGAACTAGTGGAGGAGTTCCAAGAAAGAGGCGGAGAAGGAAAGGAGCTACTGGAAATATTCGTTAAGGCACTAGAAGACTACTTAAGTGGCGGGCCCGCGGGGATTTGAACCCCGGATCTTCGGCTCCGAAGGCCGACGCCTTATCCTGGCTAGGCTACGGGCCCATAAAAATCTTCATACTTATGTGAACTCATGCTAGTTAAATATATTATTTAGAGCACATCCTCTATTTCTATTTGACTTACCCTTATTATTTTCAAATCTGCGCGTTAAATCTTTATAATAAGTCCTACGTGGCATTCCTCATAATCTGACTCAAAGATCTCCTTAAAAATGCTTCTTGCGAGATCCCCACTACAGTGACATGGAATTACCTTCTTAACTCCTAAATCCTTTAATTCTTTTGCTATCTCATATATCTCTCTGCTTGAATTAGATATCAAATGAAATCCTCCTATGACCATGTATACTGGCCTGTTTAGTGCGCTTATTGCCTTTTTTACTATTCTCACGATACCTGGATGTGAACACCCTGTTATGATTACAAGGCCTTTGTCTGTATCCAAGACAAGAGACTGTTCTCCTACAGGATATAAAACGCCTGTAGAGTAAACTCTTGGTAATATCTCTGTAAAAACTGATACCTCAATAATCTTAGCGTTATATGATGCGACTTTTTGCTTAAAGCTCTCGGGAAAGCAGTTTGGAATTATTACTGTCACGTTGTTGTTCTTTCCTAGAAGCATCCATAGTCCTCCAGTATGATCTCCATGTATGTGGGATATGAATACGTAATCTATGCTCCCAGGGTCTATACATAACGCTCTCATGTTCCACAGGAGAATTCCCCCACTACCTCCTGTGTCAAAAAGTATTGTGTAGTTCTTGAATTTTATAAACGCAGAGAAGCCCCATGAAGCCTTAAGATTTCCTACAGCTTTGTTATCATACACTATGACTATTCTATCCTCATCTGTGGCAATATTGTGAGATACGCGGTCTCTTTGAACGCGCTCTTTAAAAGAAAAGAGTACGATGGATAAGATAGACGCTATAAGTATTACTATAAAAATTCTCTTAAGTAGGATCCTCATCACATGACACCTAATAAACTTACAGGGTTATCTTTTATTAAGATATTTTGTGATATCAAGCAGGTATCCTCTTTTCACAGAAAAGCCTCGAATTCCAAGATCTCTAAGGCACCTGTCACAAAATCTCCAGTCCTTCTCATCGACCTCAAACACGCTGTTCGAAAACCTCATTACACATCCAGGGGTCTCACAGTGGTTCAGTCCCATAAGGTGTCCCAGCTCGTGGATTATCTCCTTTGCAAACCTCTCAAGCTCTATTTGTCTTATACCGCAGAGAAGTCTATAAAAGGACACAACAGCCTTTCTCTTCCCTGGAAGGGCTAGGCCAAAGAGAAAGTTATACCCTGGATGATATATGTCCTTGCTCGTTATCACAAGGAGCATGTTTCCTGGAAGGGGTTCTCTAACCCTTCTTAGGAGTTCATAGGCTAATACTCTCTCCTCCGATGAGTACATGTTTAGAAATCCCACTACTTGAGCCTTAAGTCCAAGATATCCTTCCACAACATCTCTAGACAGTAGTACAAATTCCGGTGGGACTGATCCTAGGAGTGCTATTTCGATCTCCAAAGCACCTTCACCCGAATTATATATCCTAAGTACATAAGCACACTTACCGCAAGGAGCGTAGGAGTCGTTACTCTTATATCATAGGATGCTATAATTGGGTTTCCAAGGGCTAAGGCCATTACCGCGTTTATGGCTATGGATACTATTATAGACAATAGTATAACAGTAATGGCATTTACTACGCGATCCTCTACTATTCTTCCTCCAAGTAGTAGCATTATGAGGGCATTTCCAGGTAGGAAGTAGTGTGCTAAAATCACTATGAGAGCGCTCACTGGGTTTACGTGCATGAGACACTACACCGCCTGTCGCATCTTTACTAAGAACCATTATTTATTTACTAGAATTTAAAATAAACTGATGTGGTGATGTCATTGAGAACGGAAATTGCAGTAGTAGGGGCAGGGCCTGTTGGCCTTAGAGCTGCATGGAACCTCGCAAGGCGTGGATTTGATGTATCAGTATTTGAGAGAGGCTCTGAAATAGGATCTCCTGTAAGATGTGCTGGCCTTGTAAGTTCTAGGGTTCTCGATATCGTGGGAAGAGGAGATTACGTTCTCTCTAGGATTACTAGTGCGAAGATAGTCTCTCCTAGCGGCATCATGGCCACCATTCCAAGCAGGGAGGGCGTCTTTTCAATAGACAGAAGAGCATTTGATAGGTTTATAGCAAAAAAAGCGGCAGATGCTGGAGCAGAGATCTTCTTAAGGAGCCCCGTTAAGAGTATAATAAGCTCATCACTTAAAGTTCGGGATCTCGAGGTTAGGGCTAATTATATAATAATAGCGGAGGGTGCTGAGGCTGTTCTCTCAAGGAAGGTAGGCATAGTAAAGAAAAATACCGTGCTAACAGGTTATGAGGTTTTAGTAACCTCGGATGAGAGCAATCCATCTGAGGTAACAGTATTTTTAGATCAAAGGCTGTTCCCAAGGTTTTTTGGTTGGACGATACCTAAGGGAGAACTTCTGCTTGTAGGAGGTGCTGGGCTGCTTCCAGGAAATGCCCTAAGATCCTCAGTAATGGAGATCGCTAAGAGATTTGGTTACAGGGGTGTCATAGGACACTACTCAGGACCTATACCGATGAGGCCTTCGCTAAGAGTTCAGAAAGGTAATATATTCTGCGTGGGGGATTGTGCTGGTCAGGTAAAGGCCACCACAGGAGGAGGCATTTACATGGGACTCGTCTTTGCTGATGCCCTTTCAGAGCACATAGAGGATATTCACAGCGGAAGAAGCGTTAGAAGGGAGTATATATACAGAAGGCCTCGTGAGGTCCGTGAGATTATTTTGGACTATAAGCTGTGGAGATGGTATTCATCCCTCCCTAATGACTCCTACGATAGACTTGTGTACTTTCTAAACGAGAACTCTGACATTATATATAGAACCGTGTATGATTACCATTCTACAGTACTGCTTCATGGGATGTTCGCCAAGGGAAAGATAAGAATCATTAAAGAAGTTCTACTTCTGCTCATTGCATTGTTAAATCCCTTTTGGAGGTGATATAATGCTTGTGAGATGGTCTGAGATATCTTCTAATGATGTCCACAAATACACACATATGATTGTTGTATGGCCTCTTGGAGTCCTTGAGGCACACGGGCCACACCTTCCCCTGGGAACTGATGGCTTCCAGGTTGAACACGTTGTGGAGAAGCTCTCAGAGAGCGTGGATATTGTCCTTCTACCAACTCTTTGGTACGGTAACGTGGAGGGACTTTCATCATATCCAGGGAGCGTGAGTCTGAGCTATGATACCCTTAGAAGTGTCGTGAGAGAGGTTCTTACAGGAGTCTACAGGGCTGGCTTTAGGAAGGTCATCATAATTAGTGGTCATGCTGGTGGAATTCATATGAGCGCCGTAAGACATGGCGCTAGAGATGTCGTAAGGGAGCATAGGGACCTAAAAGTTGTAGTGCTCTCCGATTATGACTTTGCGTATGAGCTACGTGGAAAGGAGTTTCCTGAGGACGATGGCCATGGAGGTCTCATAGAGACGTCAAGAATGATGGCAATAAGGCCAGACCTCGTAAGAAAGGAGAGAGTTCAGGAAGACAACGTCTTCGACTATCCAAGGTTCCTTATAATCCCTGACTATAGGCCATTGTACAAGGAGGGATATAGAGGCTATCCAACAAAAGCTTCTAGCAATCTCGGAGAGAAAATAAATGATTACATAGTTAAAAGGCTTTTAGAACTCATAAAGAAAGTATTTTAAAAAAGTAATAGAGCAAAAATCTCAGAACTCATAGGGCTCATCATCTAGCTATCAGATGACCCCCTTCTCATCATAGAGACTTGTGGCCCGCTTGGTGGCTCTGTGCCCATCGCACGCCAAAACGGCGCGCTCACACAGTGCATGGCCGGGCGGGCCAATACCGATAAACTCTCACATGACTTTTAAACCTTTAAGTTTACTCTTCAGGTCTTGGCGTCCTTATGATGACGAAGTCTCTCATTGAGAGCACGTATTCTTTTGGAACGAGAAGCATGCCCTCGTCGTCCATACTAAACATGGAGACTATTTCCTCAGGAGCATCATTGTTTAGCCTGACGCCGAGGAACTTGATCATTCCTGTCTGCCTATCAATATAAAGCTTTTCAAGCAGGCCAATCGCTCTTCCATAGTTATTAACGACAAGTTTCCCAAACAGCTCCTCATATCTCTCCTCGTCTGTGTTCATATCATCACCAGATTAGATCCTTTGGATCCAGATGAACTTTACCGTTCACCTCATCCGTGGCTTCATGTAGCAAATTATTATATTATTTTATATCTGCCACGGGTGGGTTCATCACGGCGACGCTTCGACCCCCTCACCGCAGCCGTTTCGGACTGCGGGTCTCGGGGATCGGGGCCAACCAATATTACATACGAGAGTAAAGGTTTATAAGTTCTAGGGGATGCGATGAAACTATGAAGAAATATGGTTTGAATAGACACACAGCTTCAGCTTATCTCATAGCGTTGAGAGGCATAGAAAGACACACTACAATACGAAAAGCTATAATCTAATGCCTCTGCCCGATTAATACTATTTTGAGCAAACGTATTTAAAAAATTTATAGGAGAGGGTCATATGTAGAGAGGTCTCTTTGTAGCCCCCTGTATTGCTGGCGTTAACGTTCTCTTCTCGATCGTCTTACGTATGTTCTCATAGTATCTCTTTATCTCATCCGTTATACTTGGAGGCACCTTCTTTAACGCTGCCCTAAAGTCCTCCATGGTAACCTTCAGGTCCTTTAGTATTCTCTCACGCTCTTCTCTAGTCTCAGCCATCTCCAGCTTACTGAGAACTCTGCGGAGTGCGTTCATAGCAGCCTCACGGCACACAGCTTCTATGTCAGCTCCCACATAGTTCTCTGTCATCTCTGCTAGCTTCTCAAGATCAACATCCTCAGCAAGAGGCATATTCCTAGTGTGTACTTTGAATATGGCCTTTCTGGCTTCCCTGTCTGGAGGAGGTACGTATATTATCTTATCAAACCTTCCTGGCCTTAAAAGCGCCTTGTCCAGCAGTTCTGGCCTATTTGTAGCTCCTATAACGACCACGTTTTCTAGGGGCTGCATGCCGTCCATTTCCGTAAGAAGTTGATTCACTATTCTGTCCGTAACCTTGTTCACGTCAGTACCTCTCTCAGGAGCTATGGCGTCTATCTCATCAAAGAAGATAACACAAGGCGCTGCTTGTCTTGCTTTTCTGAATATCTCTCTGATTATCTTCTCAGATTCCCCTACCCACTTGCTGAGAACCTCAGGACCTTTAACGGATATGAAGTTGGCCTCCGCCTCGTTTGCTACAGCCTTTGCAAGGAGAGTCTTACCAGTACCAGGAGGACCATACAGAAGGACCCCTTTGGGAGGCCTCATTCCAAGCCTTGTATAAGCTTCTGGATATCTCAGCGGGAGCTCTACAGCTTCTCTGAGCTCTCTCTTTACGTCCTCTAATCCGCCAATGTCCTCCCACTTTACCTCTGGAATCCTTATGAGAACCTCTCTTAAGGCACTAGGCTGGACGTACTTCAGGGCCTCTAGGAAGTCCTTCATTGTGACCTTCATCTCCTCGAGAAGCTTTGGATCTGGTCCTTTTTCTAGATCTATCTTTGGAAGATATCTGCGAAGTGCGTTCATAGCAGCCTCACGACAAAGCGCTGCAAGATCTGCTCCTACGAACCCGTGGGTCATCTCTGCTAGCTTCTCAAGATCAACATCCTCAGCAAGAGGCATATTCCTAGTGTGAATCTGAAGTATCTCCTTTCTTCCCTCCTTATCAGGAACTCTTACCTCTATTTCCCTGTCGAATCTCCCTGGCCTACGAAGGGCTGGATCTAGTGCATCTGGCCTGTTTGTAGCTCCTATAACAATCACACGCCCTCTTTCCTCAAGGCCATCCATGAGGGTCAGTAGCTGAGCCACTACCCTACGCTCTGTTTCCCCAGTAACCTCGTCCCTCTTAGGTGCTATGGCATCTATCTCGTCGATGAATATTATTGAAGGAGCATTTTCCTTTGCCTGCTCAAATATCCTCCTAAGGTTCTCCTCTGACTCTCCGTAGTACTTAGACATGATCTCTGGCCCATTTATGCTGAAGAAGTTCGCATCTGCTTCGTTTGCTACAGCCTTTGCAAGGAGAGTCTTACCAGTACCAGGAGGACCATACAGAAGAACACCCTTAGGGGGCTCTATTCCAAGCCTCTCGAATAGTTCTGGATACTTTAGTGGAAGCTCTATCATCTCCCTGACTTTCTCTATTACGTCCTTCATTCCACCGATGTCGTCGTATGTCACTCCAGTTGATGGCCTAGTCTCTGAGAACGGCCTCTCCAGTATTATAAGCTGCGTCCTTGGAGTCACTATTACAGGACCTACGGGCTTTGTCTTAACCACGCCAAAGGGAATTGACATCCAAGCGTGCTGTATTTGGATAAGCATTCCAGATATCAAGGGCTTGTTTATGAGGTATCTGTGTATCTGATCCCTAAAGTCCGGATCAACTGAGATCCTTCCGTAAGGCTCTCCTATAGCAGGTGCCAGAACTACCTCCTGAGCAGGCTTTATCTCCGCCTTTCTCACGATGACCTTATCGTTAATTCCAACCCCTACTGATCTGCGTATCATCGAGTTCATCCTTATGATCTCTTCCCCTTCCTCCTGAGGCCTTAGTCTGAGAGCCTGTGCTACAGCTCTTTTAACGTTATTTGTTGGGTTTTGGATGAGAAGGATATCTCCAACAGATGCATTAAGCTTTTCCAGCGTTGATTGACTTACTCTCACGACAAGCCTGTAAGCATCTTCCCTATATGGATCTGCTACTCTAAGGTAGACAAAAGTGTTTGAGTCCACTGCCATTGCCATCACCCTTTTTAATGTTAACCATGAGTTGTTATCTTGATCACCTAATGACTCAGTCATGAGGATATTATTACCTTTTTCGCTCAAGTGAGTTACCTGTCACGTATCCCCGCCTTAAAAGGCAAGGTTTTGTAAACAACGATTTTATAATGATTATCTCACAAAAATATTTCTCCCTATGTCTCTTAATATAAGCTAGTGCGTCTTCATACAGGAGCTATTTCTCAGGGTCTTCTTCAGTGTTATTTCTATGGCGTCCTCTATGCTCATCTCTCCTAGGGCTACCCTCAACGCGAGCTCTTTAGAGATCGTTACCCGACCGTTAGATCTCAGTCTGCTCTTTCTCTGAATATCTCTAAGAACCCCCTCAGGTATTTTCATTTTATTAAGCTCTTCATCTATGCTTATCTCTCTACCCTGTCTCATGGCAATCCTAATGGCCGCTAGGATATCAGATGTCTTTCTTAGCTTAAAGCTTGTTGAGTACTCGTTAACAATTTCAACCTTAACGTCTATCCCCAAAAGACTTCTGAGGATCCTATAGAGGTATATGCCCCCAAGATTCCCTATTTTTATCACGCATGTCTTTGGAGAGTACTTCTTTAGGAAGAACCTTACCTCAGAGCCTACGTCCTCAGGCTTTTTTAAATTTTTCGCATTAAGGATCCTTCCATTACTTAGAACTACAAAGCCAGGATACTCTCCAGGGTCAATCCCTATTACTATGTGCTCAGGATTTCCTCTAGAATCAAGGAGCGCCATTGCCATCTCTATGTACTTCTCTAGTGGTGCGTCATCTCTTACAACTACTTTCACGGGATGATCCACTTCATTTGCCTCTCTTTCAGTAGTTATAACAACGCAGACGTCTGGAGGAATGGGGTCCTGGGGAAGTCCATGGTATACTAAAACCCCCCTTTCAGATAGAAGCCTGTGTGCCTTGTAATATAAACTAAAGTCTGCAGTTATGATACCCAGCCTCCTTCCATATGGTGCTCTTTTCTTTCTTTTCTGAGATCTCCTCAGGACATGCAACACCTCTTTTAATACCTTAAGGTTTGTATATGTCCTACTAACGTTTTCTTAAACTTACCCTAGAGTTTATAATGATTCCTATAGCGCATCATGTTGTTGAAGGTGTTATTTGGACGTTTACTGAGAAGTCTCCATATTGGAACCTCAGATAATCTATTCCCCCGATTATAATATAGTACTCCTGAGAAGTCTCATTGTATACAACTGTGTACTTCTCAAAGTCCCCTGCCCCAATGCTGCAGCCAAAGGTGTTTATCGCTGCATCAAGGTTACTGGTATTGACACTGACTTTTGTATAGTTCATCTGAAGAAGTATGTCCTCAAGCTCATTTATAAGGGCTTTTGCGTATTTTAGGTAACTGCTTTCCTTCGCCTCAATTTTAATTATCACTACAGAGGGTTCTCCAACCTTTGGTGGGGAGTACGGTGGTTGAACATCTCTACATGTGATCCTTAGAGTAGCAGAGCCCATTCCAGATACGGATGTGTGCATTCCAGATCCTGGAGAGACTATTGGCATCTGAGCATATAGGCCTATAACCCTTGTGCCTCCTTGGACAACGCTGGCGTCAAATCTTATGGGAATGGCCAGCACTGTGTAGTATCTGTTGTCATGATTTAGATAAAGAATGCCCCCATTGTAGTATACCTCTATGGTTCCGTAATACTGATAGAGTCCCCTATACAAGATGCCCCCCGAAATCCTAGGGGAGTCATAAACCCTGTTAAATATCCAGGTTCCACTCTCATTGGTGATATATCCATAGGATATTACATATGTAAGCCCTTTGTCATTATATCCAAGCGATGCTTGAACAATGTCCATGCCGAGTAACAAGTTCTGAGCATATCCCAGCTTTATTGGCCAATAAAACGTTACGGAAGATGCCTTTGAAGATAGAAGAACATCTATTAGGGATTTCACCTCCATTAGTTGGTTCATCACTGCTCTGTAGTGCTCTACCTCAAGATTCTTGGCCTTTGCAGGTATGTACGTTACCTTCGCAAGTGCAAGAGCAGCTAAGACTATTCCTATTAGGACAAAAGCTGTTACCACTAGGGCCACTCCTCTTTCATCTTTTCTTAGATTTCTTCTTAGAGGTCTCATAATCTTAGAAGCTATAGCAAGCATCTATGGCACCTTAAACTTATGCTCTAGTTTTACTGAATTACATTCAATTTGGGAGATGTGTCACAAACAATTCTTAAAATATTTCAAACATGATATATTTAAGATGTTGCTTCACCTATTAAGAGCTTTAACTCATAAACTTTTACCTTTAAGCAACTCCTCGTGAGGTGACCGTATGATAGATCCTAAGGAGAGTGCTGAAAGACACAAGGTTATAGAGATTCGAGAGCTCATAGGAAAAAACGTGTATACCATGGAAGGAGATTACGTAGGTCGAGTTCTCGATATCATATTATCGCTTAGAGATCTAAGCATTAGTAAAATAATCGTTAGCTATGAGAATCCCAGACTTGTTCCTCCAGACATAAACAAGGATCACAAGCCCCTTGGAATTCCATACAACTGGATATATGGTATTGGCGACGCTATCATACTATCAACTTTTCCAAAGTTCTTTAGAAGGAAAAAGGAGGAAGGTTCTTAAATAAATAACTTTACAGCTAATGCTGAAAGGATTACTGCATATAAAGAGCCTAAAAGATCTGCTATTGTTGTTATCACGGGTATAGTAACGTTGTCAGGATCCCATCCCTTAGATCCGGAGTAGTAAGATATCACTATTGAAAGTATCATAACGCCAAATGACACAAGAACATATGTCAGGATAAAGAGTATAAAAAAGGCCACCGACACTATGGGGGCGGTAAACCCATATACAAAGCTAGAGAGCGTTGTTCCAATGATGATCATTATTACGCCATTAACTAAGGACGTGGGAAGAAGGTTAACAGCGTCCATGATAGCTCCTCTTTCTAGGGGACTTCTCAAAAGGCCTAAGTGATATTGTGTGGATGCTCTAGCCCCTATGACTGAGCCGTAGTTCCCAAGACTGTCCAGAATAACAGGATATATAATCGCAATCATATACGTCCTTCTTATGACCCTTGAGAATCCCTCGAGCAATCCTCCACTTCCAAGGCTCACTATGGCCAGGACTGTGAGCACATAGGTTATTTCCTTAATGAGCTTTTTCTCTCTGCCGAGTTCTTCTCTTCTTATGATAGAAATCATGTTCTTTAATGCCAAGAACAGGAGAACAAGCGAGATAACAAATATAATGACAGACATCTCATGTGAGATTTCATAAACGTACATGAAGAGCACTATGCTTGGTATCGTTATTATGTCAGCAACAGTAGTTATCATAGGCCCTATGACATTGTCTGGATCAAGACCCTTCTTATACGATCCTATCGTAATGTAGGCTGCAATGCTTGAGAGGATGTATGATATAACAATGCTTGATGTAATTATTATTACAGAAGACGCCAGAAATTTTTTGTCTATGCCAAATCTCGCCAGAGCAATTATAAGAAGGAAGACTACGGGGAGGCTCGTTATTACAATTGAAAGGTAGTAGTTAAGGAGGACGTAGGGGTCTCTCAACCTGGGAGAGGCATATCCCACGTGAAGGGCCGTTGATATTCTAGAACCAGAGGCTCCAAATACGTTCCCACGAAGATCCATTATTGAGGGTAGAATGAGCAATATCAAGGGATACCTCTCCACAAACTTGTCAAAGTTCTTCCCTAGAAAATATCCACCGACAAAGTCTAATATAATGCATAGAAGGAGAAATGGGTAGATTTCTGTAAATGCTCTTTTCACATCTAGACGTCTTTCTGATAGCCCTTTTGTAACAGCTTTCGTCATAAAGCTGCCTCCGCACATTTAGATCTAAGTAAGATGCAATACTGACCTTACTCCGATGGACATCCTGAACTTCAGGTTCTGCATCAACACCGCTAACGGATATATCTTGGGTCATGGCCACTCACGCTAAGGGATGTAATAACGTTAGTATGACTATTTTACAAATGAAGACCGAACACTAAAATCATAGAAGACACGTAATGCTATGTTTTGGATAACATGTTCCACAGCTCATGTTCAAACTCGCTTACATCAATTCCATAATGTTTTGCAAGAACGTAAGCTGCTACTGGATAGTATAACCCTAGGTCTACTGCTATCTTCGATATTTTCTTTCTTATCTTGTTTATATCCTCATTAGTAACTCTCTGGATAATTCTCTCTATCTCATAGCCTATGTCTGTGTACTTCCTAAGCTCAGGCTTCTCTTTAACTTCGTAGGAGGAAATATCAAAGAGTAACTTTATGAACCTCCTTTCCTTTATCTCTATCTCAGTTATTAGTCCCCTTTCAGAAGCCTCCCTTAAAACCTCCTCAAAGTCCTCCTTTGACATCCCATAGCCAAGAGGGCTGAGGAGAAAATTTTTCACACAGTCATACGGCATTAGATTTGACTTACCCTTACATACCTTATAGAGATACGATAAAAGTCTCCTCAAGTCGTTCGTGTAGTATGGCATTTTATTCCACCTTCAGCTGATCTTTGCTGGATGCCTCAGGAATATATTCCTTAAGCGTTTTTATGAGATCCTTGGGGTTTCTTACCACATGATAGCCCAAGGCCTTTAGGAACTCCACTTGGCATTTAAAGTATGGATGAATGTCTATTTCACGCTTACTGTCCTCTAAAAACATAACCCCAAGATAGTCCGTTGGCAATATTATTACAGGAAGACCTATCTTAAGCGCGTGAGTTGCAGCTATTGATGCAGGAGTATCTGCAATTCCCATCGCTATCTTAGAAATCGTGTTAGATGTCGCAGGAGCTATAACTACAAGGTCGTATTCCCCAGAAACTACAGATGATGCCTCACAATAAGCTCTTTCACCCTCTAGAACGTGTAATTTCTTATGCTCATGAACACTACTAAGAACGTGTTTGCCTGCTTGGGTCACTAAGACCTTCACGTAAGATACGTTCATAAGCTGTTTTATGATTTGAAGTGACTCCCTCAGCCAGGTGTAGCCTCCGGTTATCACCCAAAGAACACGTGGTCTTCCAGAGATCTCTAAAAGCGTGCCTGCTAGTTTCGGAGAAAGTCGAGAGATCTCTGACACAAGGCTCCAGTATCGTTCATGGAGTTTTCCAACGTGCGGATACTTCACTAGGCGGCTGTATACCACTGCAGCCTCTAGAGCAAGTGCACATCCACGACTTATTTTATCATTTAAAAATGATTTTGAAGGAATCTCTCCACTGTATTTTATTACTTTGACCATGATATGGCCTAAATCATCTGAATAATCGATATTATGTATTTTTTCTATTCTCCAGTGGAAAACATGGAGTGGAGGTCTCACGCCTCCCTTTTGACCAAAGGCCACCCTAACAAGAACCTCAAGATCTCTCCACTCAGGGAACCAAACCTTTACCTCAAGGCCCTCTTTGACGGCATTATATAAGCTTGATCCCTCAAAAACACGTGATATCATCTCAGGAAGCCTTACTCCAACGACATAGGGAACATCATCTATGAAGATTATCGCCTCATACACGCCCCACGTCATTCTGATCTCCTCACGTCTTAAAGCAAGTTGAGCGAACTTTAACAAATTATCAAAGAACTCCCTCAAGAAGGAGAAGAAATATGGCCGTTGTTACAATATCAGCTGTAGATCCAGGGTTCGCTTTGTTCTTCCTAAGCCACTCATCAAGCTCTCTAATCTGGCCGTCATCGTATCCTGAGATTACAATCTTTCGAGCCCACTCCATGGCCATTCTTGCAACCTTCTCTCCGCATTCTGCTGCCATGTGAGAGTCCACTGCTCTTGAAAGCGCGTACACTGAGGCATCTACTATTGCCTTAGAAAGGCCTACTTCCTCTTTTTTTCTTTCAATAATGCGTGACACATCAACCGTTATTTTATACTCATCTACAAGCTCCTTAGCCACAATGTTCACAGAGCTTCCAGCTTTAAACCACTCATAAGCTGTTACTCCACTCTCAAGTATGTTTCTTAGAACGTTGTCAGTTGTTACATCCATGTTCCTATCCTTTATAAGTGGAAGAGGCGGTGATACATACTTTATGGCCTTTGCTATCTTGACAGTCTCCTCTGGAGGTATCTCCTTTAGTACAGCACTTGCCTTTTTAGTGAGCTCAATCCTGTTCCAGAAGAACATTTCTCTTGCAGCAGTGGCTATTGGAAAAAACATGATGAGAATTCCTAAGTGAGTGTTTCCCTTAGCCAGTCTAAGCATCGTCTGAACACTTTCTATAAGAGCATCTCCAGGAGATGCCCCAAGGAATATGTCCCTCACAAGTCTAGCCACGGAGACAGATCCATAAAGGAAGTCTATTATTGTTTTGTTTTCGAGATCATGATATCTATTTACATTTCCAGGTTTAGGTGCTAGAAGTTCAAGCATACAGGCTAAAAAAGCTTTTTCTGATATTACATGACTCCTATATTGGATGTTGATGATCTGTCACCCCCGGGCTTCTCAATAGAAACCTTGAGAGGCAATGGAGGGGGCAGGTTCATGACCTTTGAGATTATCATTAAGTCTATTACTGGAGCGGAATATATTGCACTTAGCGCAGTATTAACTAGTTTCTCTGGGATCTTCCCTGTATTCTTCCACTCTGAGAAGGCACTTTCTCCCATGGACTTGTCAAAGTACACATCATACTCTGCAATTATGTAGCCTACACCAACGTACTCAATGTGAATTACAACAGTAAGGACGTAATCCTCACCATCTCTCGCAAAGGCTTTTACCTTGTTTGAGAGATGTACGTTAACTCTTACGTTTCTAGACCTTAATTCCTTAATGGACATTGTCCTTGAGCTTTCAACACGTTTTAACTCGATTAGTCTTATTCCGTTCATACTAATTCCTCCACAATCACATAATCCCTAGAAGCTCTAACGCCTCTATAAACCCTTTTCCATATGGAGCACTTGTCACGTACTTTGCACGCCTCTTTACCCACTCAGGAGCATTTGCCAATGCTACTGAGTACTCTACAGCTTGAAATGCCTCCACATCGTTTTCAGAGTCGCCTATGTATGCGATTTCTGATGGGTTTATGCCAAGTCTTCTCATAATAATTTTAAGAGCTCTTCCCTTGTTAACGCAGCTTTCAGTTATATGTATTGCAAACTTCGTGTCGATAACATTTAACCCCTCTATACCATACTTTAGCATGACATTTTTTATTACTTCCACTGGAACCTCTCTGACCAGCGTTACCTCCGAGAGCCTACACATGTCAGTAAGAGTCCTCTCAATAGTTATGCCCTCTTTCTCTAAGATTTCAATCACTTTCAGGCATTTTTCTCGATTACCCACTATAACACGCTCAAATGTATCCTTAAATAGTATTACTCCACCATTTTCTGCAATAACAGGTCCAGATGACCCTATGAATTCAGATATTGTATATGCTACCGGAAGAACGTTACCAGTAGCAACAATAGTCATTATACCTCTTTTCTCAATTTCTCTTATTGCTTTTACCGCATCCAAGCACAGAAGCCTCTGGTCATCCGTAATGGTACCATCTATATCGAATGCTAAAGCTTTTAAATTTTTCATGGGACCCTCCCCCCATTATTTCCAGTGGAACTTGGGAGAAGGCTCATGACATTGTTGTAGGTCTTCTCGTGCATACCTGCCCTTATAAATATTGTCCTTTTATCCTCTCTGTACTCCATTATATACGCCTTATCAAGCAGTATCCTAAGAATCTTCTGAGTATTAGAGTTCTCTTTATCTAGACTTAATTCACATATCCTAGCTGTCCTTGCAGTTTCATAAATTTTCATTACGAGTTTATTTATCCCGTAGCCATTGATTACTGATGTTAGGACATAGTTGTCATCGTTTAGTATTCGTCTGGCCTTGAGGAAGGACACTTTTTCCTCTATCTCACCTTGGTCTTTTATGAGGTCTACTTTGTTTAACACATAGATCATTGGAGGCAGCTCTTCTCTGCCTAAGAGCTCTATTCCAGATGATATTTTCTCATATATTTCTTCAATTTCCTCACTGAAGTCCACAACAAATAGTAGTAAGTCAGAGTCATAAACGCTCTTAAATGTAGTTCTAAATGACTCTATCATCCAAACAGGAAGGTTTCTTACAAATCCTACGGTATCAGTAACGAGTATAGGATGCTTTCCCTTCACCTTTTTTGTATAGGTTGCTATTGTGGAGAACATCATGCTATCTACTGGAAGCTCTCTGCCAGAGAGTATCTTTGCAATACTGCTTTTACCAGCATTTGCATACCCTGCTATACTGACTATTATAAAGCCAAGGCTTTTTCTAAGTGAATTTCTACTTTCATTTCTTCTCTGTATTGTTTCTAGCTCAGATTTTATTCTCTTTATCCTCTTCTTAATCATTTCGAGATAATCTGCTGTAGCATACTCTCCTCCGCCCATAAACCCTGGATGCTCTCCTCTCTTAGTTAGGTTAACGTATTCCTTTATTATAGGAACTTGATACCTTAAATTTGCAAGCTCTACTTGTAGCTTTGCTTCTTTTGTTCGAGCTTTTTTCCTAAATATTTCTAGAACAAGTCTTAGTCTATCCCAAATTTCGATAGAGAGCTCCTTGTTTAATCTATACATCTGAGAAGGCCTTAGATCGACATCAAAAATCACTATATCTGGATTAAGATTATTACATAACTCTGCAAGTTCCTTTACTTTTCCTGAGCCTATATAATACTTAGGATTGGGTTCTCTAACATTTTGTCTTATTTTTCTTATTATGTCTATTGATGCTGATGCACACAATGACACAAATTCTCTTTCGTGCCTTTGATCAGTAATTACTATTATGGCCCTCATATGCAATTCACTAATACCCTTCGAGGTTCTTTTTAGCTTTGTCGAATATATTAAGTGCTTGTTACTTGAGAATAACTATTTATTAAGGGGTGCTCTATTTATAAATCGGATATTCAATCCAATTAGTATATCCCATTGTACAATTTTCAAACTGATAATCATCACTTGAGAATGATCTTACCTCTAAGCTCCACTGGAAATAATGGGGGGAGGGTGCTCTAAGCTATTATATAAGTGTTTCGGATAACGTGTATAAACATAGTTTTGAACACGCGGCCTTATAACCATACTTCTTTTCCCCGTATGACATATCTAAGGACATAAAATGGCCATTCCCGCAGTAGATGTGAGAATTTAGGTTAAAATAATGTGCTCAATACTTTTATTAAGAATAATGTTTAGAACAATATTAATCCTTAAAGCACCTACTTGTTTATTCATATAGAGACCTTGTACATGGTGGTGATCATGAGGGTTAAGAGGATTAATCACATAGCGATAGCCGTTGAAAACCTTGATGATGCAATAGACACGTTTAAGCAAATTCTCGGAATTGAGCCTGGAGAGATAAAAGAGGTGAGCGATCAAAAAGTTCGTGTAGCAATGTTCGATGTTGGAGGAGTCTATGTTGAGCTTATAGAGCCCACTTCTGAGGACTCACCGATTTATAAGTTTGTTAAGGAAAGGGGTGGAGGGCTACATCATATAGCGTTCTCCGTGAGCTCCTTAAATAACGTTATACAGGAACTTGAGGAAAAAGGATTTATTTGGATAAATAAGGAGCCTAGGATAGGAGCTGAGGGAAAGCCAATAGCTTTTCTACATCCGAAGTCTACAAAGCGAGTTCTTATTGAGTTTGTTGAAGAAGGTGAAGAGTAATGGAGAGAACAATGGATGGCCTTTTGAAGGAGCTTGAGGAGCTTAAAAAAGAGGCATACATAGGGGACGAAGAAAGGGCTAAAAAGAGAAAGGAAAGGGGAATTCTAAACGCTAGGGAAAGAATAGAGAAACTTTTAGATCCTGGAACTTTTGTTGAGATACAGCCACTAGTGCTTGCTAGAAACACAGACTTCGGGCTTGATAAGAGGAGAAAGCACGGAGATGGTGTGATAGCAGGCTATGGAAGAATAAATGGAAGGCTGGTCTTTGTCTATGCTCAGGACTTCACGTTTATGGGAGGATCTTTGGGAGAGCTGCACGCTAAGAAGATATCGTATCTCTTAGACCTTGCTATGAAAGTCGGCGCTCCAGTAATAGGGCTCAATGACTCTGGAGGGGCTAGAATTCAGGAGGGCGTTGACGCACTTTCAGGATATGGCCAGATCTTCTTTAGGAATGTTCTGGCGTCAGGAGTGATTCCACAAATAGCAGTTATTATGGGACCATCTGCGGGAGGAGCTGTGTACTCACCTGCATTAATGGACTTTGTGATAATGGTTGAAAATACCAGTTACATGTACATAACGGGTCCAAAGGTAGTCAAGGCTGTCATAGGAGAGGACGTTGACCATCAGCAGTTAGGAGGAGCTGATGCACACACTAAGAAGTCTGGAGTAGCACACTTAAAGGCAAAGAACGATGAAGAGGCCTTGGAGCTTGTAAAAAAGCTTCTTAGCTATCTACCACAGAATAATATGGAGGATCCACCTTACGTTGAGACCGGGGACGATCCTATGAGAACAGACCCTGAGCTAAGAAATGTTGTTCCAACGAATCCGAATGTCCCATATGACATGCATGAGGTCATAAGGAGAGTCGTTGACAACGGCGAGTTCTTCGAGATACATCCCGACTGGGCTAAGAACATCATTGTTGGATTTGCGCGAATTGGGGGATATTCTGTAGGAATAATAGCAAATCAACCCGCCTATCTGGCAGGAGTTTTAGATATAGACTCATCGGATAAGGCCTCAAGATTCATAAGATTCTGTGATGCGTTTAATATACCTATAATAACTTTTGTTGATGTTCCAGGATTCATGCCAGGGACAAGACAGGAACATGGCGGGATTATAAGGCATGGAGCCAAGATGCTTTATGCGTACTCAGAGGCCACGGTTCCCAAGGTCACTGTGATCATCAGGAAGGCCTATGGAGGTGCCTATCTAGCAATGTGTAGTAAGGATCTTGGAGCAGATATAGTGTACGCTTGGCCTACTGCTGAGATAGCTGTTATGGGTCCTGAAGGAGCTGTAGATGTGATATTCCGTAAGGAGCTTGCTGCCATAGAGGATCCAGAGGAAAGAGAAAAGAAGAGACAAGAGTTTATTGATGAATACCGTAAAAAGTATGCTAATCCATATAGGGCCGCAGAGCGTGGCTATATAGATGACGTAATAGACCCCGCAGAGACTAGACCGAAGATATACTTAGCCCTACAGATGCTTCGTAGTAAGAGAGAGAAGAGGCCACCAAAGAAGCATGGGAACATGCCTGTGTGATGAGTATGCTTTTACCTAATATTTTCTTTTCGTTAGCCTTAGGAAAGGGATCTAGTAGTATTCTTGAAGGCATTATTGTTACTATTATTGGAGTTACGGTTGTTTTTCTTGTATTGGGAATCTTAGCCGTTGCAATATACATTGTTGGCATCATAGTTAATAGAATAGCGTTAAAAGCTGAGAGGAAGGCTATAGAACAAGTTAAGGTAGTTACAGAAAGGGCCGCTGAGGAAGAGGAGGAGGTTGTTGCTGCAATAAGTGCTGCTTTAGCAGCTTATATGTTATTAAAGGCAGGAGAAAAAGCCGTTACTATGAAGCCTGTAGAGAAAGCACTTGCTAGTCTTTGGAATGTGGCATCAAGGCTTGAAGCTCATAATCCTAGGTACTTAATTAACAGGATGAATGTTGATGATGTGCTTATTGAGGAAGGACTTAGGAGGAGTACAATATGACTAAGATGAAGTTTAAGGTGATAGTCAACGGAAAGGAGTACGTGGTTGAGGTTGAGGAGATTGCAGGAGTTCCAGTAGCTACTTCTATAGAGAGGATTTCATCAGAGGCTGTGACACCTGTGGAGGAAGAGGTCAAAGAGGTTACAGTACCGAAGGCAGAGAAGAGAGAGGAGAAAGTCGAGGTAACGCCAAAGGAAACTATTACAAAGCCACAAGTAGTGGAAGGAGCGGGTGAGGTCATAAGAGCGCCTCTTCCTGGAAAGATAACAAAGGTCTTAGTGTCTGAGGGTCAGGATGTAAAAAGTGGCCAAACAGTGCTTTACATAGAGGCGATGAAGATGGAGAATGAAGTAGTGGCTCCTAAGAGCGGTAAAATAGCTAAGATATATGTAAAGCCTGGAGACTCAGTAAATACGGATGATCCGCTATTTGCTATAGCCTAAGAAGTATGGTGATATTATTATGATAAACGAGCTTGGTGAGGCTGTGAGATATATTTTCGAAAGCATGGGCTTCGTGCAGTTGACATGGCAAAATGTAGTTATGATGTTTATAGGAGGGCTCTTTGTCTATCTTGGGATAAAATATGAAATGGAGCCACTCTTACTAGTGCCTATAGGGTTCACATCAATCTTAGTGAATCTTCCTGCAACGCAGAATCTAAAGGAGTTCTTCGATATAATTTATCATTATTTAATAGAGACTGAAATAATTCCAATAATCATCTTCTTAGGACTTGGCGCTCTTACGGATTTTGGTCCACTAATTGCCAATCCTATAACCTTTCTTCTGGGAGCAGCAGCCCAGATAGGAGTATACGTTGCTATGCTTACTGCACTGGCCATGGGATTTAATCTCCAAGAAGCGGCCTCTATAGGAATAATTGGTGGTGCTGACGGTCCTACGACGATATACATTACGACTAAGCTTGCACCACATCTGCTGGGAGCAACTGCTGTTGCTGCGTACTCATACATGTCTCTTGTCCCGATAATTCAGCCTCCAGTTATAAGGGCTCTCACTACGAAAAAGGAACGCAGTGTTGTGATGAAGCCTCTAAGACCTGTAACAAAGACTGAGAAGATATTGTTCCCAATAGTTGTTGCCCTAGTAGCAATACTTCTCGTTCCTGAGTCAGCCCCACTGATAGGGATGTTAGCATTTGGAAACCTCCTTAGAGAGTGTGGCGTTACCGAGAGGCTTAGCAGGACTGCAGGAAATGAGCTAATAAACATAGCAACAATATTTCTTGGAATAGGCGTTGGATCTACAATGGAAGGAACGAGATTTCTCACAGTGAGCACCCTAGAGATTCTTGGCCTTGGAGTTATTGCATTTGCATCAGCGACAGCTGGAGGGGTTTTTCTAGGCAAGCTTATGTATATCCTCTCTGGAGGTAAGATAAACCCAATGATAGGAGCTGCTGGAGTATCTGCGGTTCCAATGTCCGCCAGAGTTGTTCAAAAGCTTGGTCAGAAGGAGAATCCGCAGAACTTCCTTCTAATGCATGCAATGGGACCAAACGTTGCGGGAGTCATAGGAACAGCCGTTGCAGCGGGCGTGTTTATAAAGCTGTTAGGAGGGTGATGTCTGGTCATAATCTGCTTAAACACATGTAATGGTTAACGTTCATGGGGTGATGTCCTATGTTTGATGAAAATTACATAAAAAAGCTGAAGGAGGAATATGAGAAGTGGAAAAAGGAGGTCTATGAGCCTTGGGTGGCAAAGGCCCCTGAGAGAAAGAAGGAGTTTGAGACGCCTTCAGGAATACCAATAAAACCCCTCTACACGCCTTTAGATCTTGTCGAAAAGAATTTTGACTACGTGAAGGACGTAGGTTTTCCCGGAGTACCTCCCTTCACTAGAGGACCTTATGTCACTATGTACCGTGGGCGTATATGGACCATGAGACAGTACGCGGGATATGGCACTGCAGAGGAGTCAAATAAGAGGTACAAGTATCTTCTTTCACAGGGGCAGACTGGACTTTCCGTGGCATTTGATCTTCCTACCCAGATGGGGTACGATTCAGATCACCCTATGGCCGAAGGTGAAGTTGGCAAGGTGGGAGTAGCAATAGACACGTTGAGGGATATGGAGATACTGTTTGATGGAATCCCACTTGACAAGGTAAGTACTTCCATGACGATAAATGCTACGGCTCCCATAGTTCTCTCAATGTACATCGCTGTTGCAGAGGGCCAGGGTGTCAAACAGGAGGTTCTTAGAGGTACTGTGCAGAATGACATCTTAAAGGAGTACATAGCAAGGGGCACGTACATATATCCTCCACAGCCCTCAATGCACCTTACAACTGACATAATAATATATTGTGCAAAACATGTTCCAAAGTGGAACCCAATAAGCATAAGCGGATATCATATAAGAGAGGCTGGAGCAAACGCTGTTCAGGAGCTAGCATTTACCTTCGCGAACGCCATTGAGTACGTAAGAGCTGTTGAAGCTAGGGGAATCCCAGTTGACAAGTTTGCTCCAAGACTGTCCTTCTTCTTTGCAGCCCATAATGACTTCCTCGAAGAAATAGCCAAGTTCAGGGCTGCTAGAAAGATCTGGGCTAGAATCATGAGAGAGTTCTTCAATGCACAGAAGCCTGAGTCCATGAGGCTTAGGTTCCACACTCAGACAGGAGGTAGCACGCTTACTGCGCAGCAACCTGAGAACAATATAATAAGGGTCACAATACAAGCTCTAGCAGCAGTTCTTGGTGGAACACAGTCACTACATACTAACAGCTATGACGAGGCTCTTTCTCTACCAACAGAAAAGAGTGTTAGAATAGCTCTTAGGACACAGCAGATAATAGCCTATGAGTCTGGCGTTGCTGATGTGGTTGATCCATTAGCAGGATCCTATTACATAGAGTGGCTTACCTCGGAAATAGAGGAGCGTGCTATGGAGTACATTTACAAGATAGAGGACATGGGCGGGGCAATGATCGCCATAGAGAAAGGATACATCCAGAAGGAAATAGCTGACTCCGCCTATAAGTATCAGCTAGAAATTGAGGAGAAGAAACGCATAATAGTTGGCGTGAACGAGTTCATAGTTGATGAGCCCATAGAAATAGAGATACTCAAGGTGAATCCTGAGGTCGAAGAAAAGCAGAGACAGAGACTTAGAGAGATAAAGCAATCAAGAGATCAAGCAAGGGTTGAGACTGTGCTTAAGAACTTGGAGAAGGAAGCAAAGAAAGTTGTCGATGGGAAGAAAGAAGTAAATCTCATGTATGCAATACTCGATGCTGTGAAGGCCTACGCTACCTTAGGAGAGATCAGCGATACCCTTAGAGACGTGTTCGGCGAGTACAAGCCTCCCATAATAATATAAGATCACTCTCTAAGCAGCACTCTCAGCTTGTTTATCTTTTCCTTTAGTATTTTATACATATTGCTCCCTTTTTGCTCATTTTCAAGTTCTCTCTCAAATTTTTCTATGAGATCTCTTACTATAAGAACTTCTATTACTCCAGCAACTTCTCTAAGGAGTATTTCCTTCTTCTTCTCTTTTATTCTTCCACTCTCTATTAACTCCTGCCTGTGGGCTTCTATGTGTTTCATTAGTTCCTCTATGCCTTTTCCAGAGAGAGCTGACACCATAACGATCTTCTTGTGGTCAATGTCCTCCTCTAAAACGCTCTCAAGGATTCTCTTGTAAGTATCCGCGTGTGGAAGGTCTGACTTGTTGATGACTATTATGTCTGCAGCCTCAAGGATTCCTGCCTTTAAGGCCTGGATGTCGTCTCCTAAGTTCGGCATAAGAACGAGGAGTATTGTGTGAGCACTTCCTATGATATCAAGGTCTGATTGGCCAGCTCCCACAGTTTCTATTATTATGGGATTATATCCTGCAGCGTCTAACACTTTGGCCACCTGTATGGTAGACCTTGATAGGGCTCCTATGCTCCCCCTTGTGGCTATGCTTCTTATAAAGACTCCTTCATCCGTTGCGTGTCTCTGCATCCTTATCCTGTCTCCTAATAATGCCCCCCCTGTGTATGGACTTGTGGGATCTACTGCAATTACTGCAACCTTTCTTCCCAGCCTTCTGTACTCCCTTACAAGCCTGTCTATGAGTGTGCTTTTTCCCACACCGGGAGGACCTGTTATTCCGAGAATGTGTGCTCTTCCTGTGTATGGGGATAGCTTTTCAAGGATCTCTAGAGATACATCGTCTAGGGACTCCACTACTGTTATTGCTCTAGCTATAGCCCTTTTGTCTCCTGAGAGCACTCCAGCTATTATGTCATCGATTTTTTCATTCTTCATTTCTTGGTCTCCTCAGCAGCTCTCTTGATGATTTCTACTATCTCCTTTAGTGGTGTTCCAGGACCTAGAACTTCATAGACGCCTACTTCTTTAAGTTTTTGAGCATCATCAGGAGGAATTATACCTCCAACGACTACTGGGACGTTGATTCCTCTTTCCTGTAGAAGCCTTAAGATCTTTGGAACAAGAACCATGTGAGCCCCTGAGAGTATGCTGAGCCCTATAACGTCCACATCTTCCTGAAGTGCTGTCTCCACTATTTGTTCGGGAGTCTGTCTTAGTCCAGTATATATCACCTCCATTCCTGCGTCCCTGAGGGCTCTTGCAACAACTTTTGCTCCCCTGTCGTGTCCATCAAGACCTGGCTTTGCTATGAGTACCCTAATCTTCTTTTCCATGGGAACCTCCTCCGTGTACCCTATTTGAGAGCTCCTCTTAATGGCACTAAAATAACTTAATGCGTAGGGAGTTAATAAATAACATCTATGAGGGGAGGTTAATGACATCTAGGATAAAATGATGCTCAGATATTATTTACTAAATATAATAAAACATTAATCAGTTATTTTAGGGGCTCGTATAATTAGTAGTGATGTTTTGATTGCATAGAAAGATTAGACTTTGTTAGAATAAAGCCAACAAACGGACTATGGGCCAAAAGTTCATTAGCTAGGCAGGTTAATGAGTCTTTTAAGCGAGAAGTTTTTAAATTAGGTTTAAACATAAATGTTATAGTTGAGTGTGCGTGAAATCTTAGTATCTCAGCTAAAATGATTTGGATGATTACAGTGGTTCATCGTAGTATTTTCCTCATAGTCGTTTATGTGACGCTCTTGGCCAATAGAGGTGGATTCTAATGAAAGTCAAAAACAGAGGAATTCGTGCATTTGTTATAGTGCTTACTACTCTCCTGATGGTAACGTCATTAACTCCTCTTGTGACGTCAATGGAAGTAAGCATTCAAACATCTTCTGCTCAATCGGTATATGCTCCAAACTATCCTAGTATGCTTAAAGTTTGGAGCACGATATCTCTTGGCACAAATGCCTTTAAGCCAGTAGCCTATGGCAAGTATGTTGTAGTGCCTATAGCAGAGCGTGATAACCCAACAAGCATTGGAATTTCCATTTATGATATAACAAGTGAGAAAGAACTTGTTTACTTGTCAGTAAATCTACCCTCATATGTTTACCTGAGAAATGGCGTGCTTAGGGACATTGAAGCAAGTTGGTTCTCTTGGAAGTATCTTAATAACAAAATACTTGGCGTAGTTCTTGTTTTGTATTATAGCTCATCTTCAGGAGAGTTCTCTCATATAATATCTATACCAGATGTGTTTGGAAAGGCAATTGGCTCTATATCATATAATATTCCAGTTATTGGCAGTGTTAAAGGATATACGATTTATAGCAATGTAATATATATCCTTGAAAGCGCTAAAGTTGGCGTGTACTCCCTAAGGGCCGTTAACCTGATAAATGGAGGGGTGTTGTGGACCTACAGGAACTCAGAGTTTACGGTTCCTGATTGGAAGCTCATCTTAGAGCACTTTGAGAACTTAAGCTCTATAAGCGGTCAAAAGAATCCTCAAGATCTGTATGATAACTACGCGGTAATATACAAGCCCCTCTTTGAGGCTCTTTATAAGATCAGGCACACGTTAATATACTCGTACGGAAGGCTGTACGTATTCCTGCCTTTTGGTCCAATATTAGTCATAGATGCAAGCACTGGAAAGGGGCTTGTGAACGATGATAAGATCACAACAGATCATTATGCGCTGTCCACGAACGTCACTGAAGGTCTCCTTAGGGACATACTTTACCCTATAGGATGTGAGTATTACTCAGGAGACAAGGTCACTGGGATAGTGGCATTTTATCTTGGCACAGAGTATGGTGACATCGTAAAGAAATACTTGGAGAGCAATACAGGGCTTCCTGTGGGAAAATTGTCAAGTGTTCCAAAAGTTGTAGTATATCCTCTGAACTCTACAGATCTGGATCCAAATGACTACGTTAATGTAAGCGTGACCTTTGAGGGTGTAAGTGATATCAGTACGTCAGTGTTAGTAATGGATCCCCTAGCGTCCTTCTATTCTGTTAGGTATTCCCTCTCCGTAGTGGTATCACAGGCGTTACTCTACAATTACTCTTGGATGTTAGGTGTTCCTCAATACGTAGCTGAGAGCGAGAAGGACCTTGAGGATAAGATCCTTGATGTAAGCTTTGACGTTATCAACATGGTATATGAGACGGATCTTTATGTAGTATCAGGAATAGATCCCCACAGCCTAGCGATAGCAAGCACTTCACTTCCAGTGGCTCAGTACATAAAGGACTCTGTTCATTTTAAGGCTCTAGCATATGCTCTACCATATTACTCAAATAAGGACGTTATGGAAGTGAACTTTACAGACCTTGTCCTAGTAATTACTAACGCAGGCCTCTACGCCTATGGTGTTAGAAACTCCACAGAGGGATATCAAGCTGAGCCTGCCCTTATATGGGTCTGGGAGGGCTCAAGACCTGATGGAGTGGTCCCCATAGAGAACGTGCTTTGGGGGATCTATGAGAGAGAAGGAAATGATTACAAGCTCCTTATAGTATCCCCAGTCTATATAAAGGCTGGAGACTCCGTAATAGGGTATCATAACAAGACGCTTAACGTAGTGTATGCAGGCTTTTCGTTTTTTGATTATCTCACAGGCACATGGGATCCATACTTCCCAAGACATCTACTCGCTCATATATATTACATAACGCCCTCTGGACATGTCTATTCCCTGAAGACGAATACTACTATACTTCTTGATTATCCAGGCATGAATACTGTGAGAGCTGTACTGTACTTCAACAATGAAACAACAACGCCAACAAATGAAGACCTATCCCATAAGAGACTTACAGAGATACTTCTCTATAACTCCGTTGCAGATGAGGCGTTCTTTGACGTATATGTCCTAAGCAAGAACTACTGGCCATCTAAGTATGGAGGCATTGAGGGATACAATTACGCATACGCAACGCTTCCAGACATAAGCATGCTTGGCGTAATAGGAATCTCAGGAATTCAGGGAGTACAGAACATAGTCTCGTTGCAGACCTTAAACGCTGTAATGTACGTTGTAACAACAGATGGAAGCACTACGAAGGTGTATAGGCTTTCTCCTTCTCTTGTTGTGGAGGATTCTCTGAGCTTTTCAGGGCAAGCAATATCTTCAGCAATATTTAGGGACAAGCTTTATGTCCTATCTGAGGAGGGAGACTTCAACTACGTGCTCTATGAAATATCAAACAACACTGCTGAGGTTCTTACTAGGCTGGTGTGGCCTAGTGAGAACACCGTTCTGTCAGTCTCTCCAGGAGGGATTTATGTTATTGACAAAGAGCAGGGGATTGTAGCAAAGATGAACGAGTGTGGAAGGATCCTATGGACTAAGAGGTTGTTCTCTAAGATAGCATCCTACTCATACGGATTCGGTGCCCTATACCTGTACACAGTTGATGGAAAGGTCTTTGCCGTGGATGACAGCTCAGGAGTTGTCACGTGGTATAGGGATGTTGGATCCGCTGGAGAGATACTTTACGCTTTGATTCCAAAGAATGAGACGTCATATGGGATCTCATATGTTCTTGTTCTAACAGAGGGCGGCACTGTCTATGCACTCTCTCCCGAAAATGGCAACATTCTTCTTAGGAAGAACGTATTTCTGTACTCAGAGTACTCTGAGAGGCTTATTAGTGACATAGCGTATGTCCCAACTAAGACCACTGTATACTTTGTGACTAATTATGCCGTTTATGCACTTGACTCAAGAAGTCTACAAACAAGCATTATAATGCCCCTCTCTGATGTTACAGCAAGTAGTTCATCGATGATCTTGGCTACAGATGACAGAGTTACAGTTCTCTTTCCAGATGGAAATATAGTTACAATTGGCCTGGGAAGCGATGGTTATGTGTACAAGACCTTAAGCACGGGAATAAGAGACATACAAGATATTGCCGTTGCAGAGCCGTTTATAGTGTTTGCAAACAGAACAGGCATATTTGCAATTGGTATACAGCCACTTCACATAATAGCAGCGTATCCTGAGAACCTAGTGAGTGAAGTTGGAAAGAACATCACGATAGTCCTGAGAGCATATGACTTGTATGGGAACCCTCTTCCAAATGCTACAATAAACGTTACGAAGCCATATGATCTTACAATGTATCCTTCTAACGTGACCACGGACGAAAATGGCACTGCTGTGATTACCTTCACGTCAGTAAAGGCTGGCACATATCCTATAGAAGTGGGCCTCAGTGTTGGGGGCAAGACGTTTACTGTAAAAAGGACCTTAGTGTTTGTTCACGCAGCGCCTTCCACGATAGAGGTAAATATAACACCAGAGGAAATAACCGCAGGTGAGTACGCTACAGTAACTGTTACAGTCTATGATGAGTATGGAAACCCTGTTCCTGGAGTTACCTTAGAGGCGTCAGCTGTTTATGGAACAATATCGCCTCAAAATACGAAGACAGATCCATCAGGCAAAGCAACGTTTGTGTATACGTCTAAGGTCGCTGGGTCAGATAGCATAACAATAAGGGCTCCTGATTATGGCATATCAGTGGCTAAGGTTGTTAAGGTAAATCCAGGGCCTCCATATAAGATTACCATAAAGGCTCCAAGCGAGATAGCTCTTGGAGAGACGTTTGTTGCAGAGATAACAGTTTATGACATGTATGGTAATCCAGTGCTTCCAGGATATGAGCTTAATGTGTATATAAACGATAATCTTGTCAAGACGATATCGACAGGCACTGGTGGAAAGGCGTTCTTCCAGTACAAGTTCACAACCTTTGGAACGTTTACTATGCGCGTTGAGTGGAAAGAGGATCCAACGGTATATGACGTCACTGTGATATCTGTTGTCTCAGGAGTACCAGCAACGATAAGAATAGAGCACATAACCTCAGAGATAAAGGCTGGCCAGTACCTTGAGGCAACTATTGCGGTCTATGATAAATACAACAACCCCGCGCCAGGCGTGAACCTGGACGTTTACATTGACGGTGTGGCTATTGGAACGTTTACGACAGATACAGATGGAAAAATAAACCTAAAGGTTCAAATGACAAAGGCAGGAACGCATACGTTGAAGGTTGTGATCACAGGAATGCCGTCTGTGTATAAGGAAGCGACGTTTACCGTAAAGCCCTCTGACCAGATAAAGCTCTCCGTAACCTTGAGTAAGAAGGAGCTCACGGCAGGAGAGACCCTTACAATTACCATGATGATAACAGACATATACGGAAATCCCGTGAGTAAGAGCCTTAAGGTAACTGTCGGCGAGTCTTCAGAGTATGTGCTTGTCTCCTCAGAACCAACCAAGTACTCTGTTGTGGTAACTAAGGCGGGGGATATACCAGTCAGGGTTGAATACAACGGTAAAGTATTGTTCGAGGACAAGATTAAGGTATATCCTGGAGAGCCAAGCCAGATAGTATCTAACGCGAGCATAACAGTGAGGGCAGGAGAGCAGTTTACTCTTATTGCTCAAGTTCTAGATGCCTATGGAAATCCTGTTCCAGGGGTTTCGCTCACTATTAGGGATATAAGTGGAGTAGCTCCCTCGTATATAAAGACCGTAGTGACTAATGACAATGGAGTGGCCACGCTTAAAGATTCATTAACGCTAGCTAAGAGCTATAAGCTTGAGATTTTTGTCACTGACAAGCCAAGCGTGAAGTTTATAGTGGATCTCACAGTAACGCCAGCCTCTGTAACGAAGGTCATGTATGTAGGTCCTGACGTGATATATGCAGGAGAGTACACCAGCGTAGTTCTCATGGCACTCGATGGATACGCTAACCCAGTTTATAACGCTGAGTACTCTATCGAGGCTCCTAATGGTCTTACTGTGAAGCAGACTCTTACTAGGACGACAGGCAATGGTAGTATACTCTTCACGGTGTACACTGAAAAGGCTGGAGATTACACGCTTAAGGTCAAGTTCCCATCGTACAACAAGACGTTTGAGGTGAAGATAACAGTAACGCCATCTCTTGATAGGACTATAATCCTAAAGCTCGATAAGACCAGGGTGAAGCCCGGAGAGGATATAACAGTTACATTCACGATAAAGGATAAGTTTGGAAATCCAATAGTGGATGAGCTTCCTAAGATACGTATAAGAGGTCTTCAGGCGTTCATTAAGACATTCTTACCAACGGATGCCACAGGAACGGGAATCTTAGTCTTCACTCCTCAGGAAAGAGGGTTTGGAAAGATCTGGGCAGAGTACATGGGTAAACAGACAGAGCCCATAGAGTTTGTCTCAGGTAACCCAACACTTCTTAAGATAGTAAGCTTTGCAAAGACGTACTGGTATGTGCTGCTTATAGTTGCAATCATAGCAGTCATTGTAGGGCTGTTCATAGCTTATCTAAGGACGATAGGAAGAATGAGGCGAATGATATAACCTACTTCAGCTTTTCTACCTTTATTCCCTTTTCTTCGAGCGCTCTGTAGAGCTCTAGGTATTTCTCATTAGAGCCTTTCCAATGAAATCCCACAGAGCTTGCTTCTGGAGTCATTTGAAGTGCCATTAGGACAGATTCTAGAGACATATAATGTTCTGGAACCATGTGCCCGAAGTTATAGCCCTCTAGTGCATAACTGCTAAATCTAGGAGCATAATGTCCTCCTCCAACCCCCACAATTGGCTTTTTCCTTGAGTGCTCTTTGTTAAGGTATCTCTCGAGTGAGTTAACTACTGCAGATGCAACAGCACTTCCTGCATCAGGATCTCTCCATGATGCCTCGTTGCTCCCTATCTCAACGAAAAACGCCCTTGAGGAGAGATATGGTCCATGATGTGTGACCTCATATGAGTACTTATAGTCCAGGTTCTTTGAAGCCTCGTACAGGCATCTAAGCGTTTCACTCATTAAATAGGGTTCAGCGGGGACAAGAGTTTTTGGTAGGCCTCCATAGGTGTTCTCTCTAAAGTTCCCTATGGGATGAACCGTTAGCGTTTTTATACCTGTAGCACTTGAATGTCTCGAGAGGAATATTATAATTTTAGGTCTTATTCCAAGGGCCCTTGAGAGATCGGTGTCTAACCTGTCGTAGAATATGTGTTCTTTCTCTATAAAAACCATTAATACGTCTTCAAAGAGGTTATACACGGGATTTCCTAGAAACTCACTAATCTTTCTAGGATTTAGCAAGTCAAGCACATGGTCTGCTATGTTCATGCTTGCAAGATCCTTCTTGCAGGCTACTAACACTATTGTCATGAGCACTCACCACTTAAGTTGACGTCCTTTCTACTCTAGCGTAACTACTCATTACTTGAGATGATCTTAGAGAGACTGCCAAGGTACTCTACAGAGTCCTTCACCACAGCGTATATGCGTATTTCTTGAAGATTTTTGACCTCTTTAAGGATAGGTGATAAAAATTCCTCAGGCCCCAATAGCGCGTTTATGGAAGTTCCCAGAGCAAAAGGTGAAACTGCTGGAAGGACGTGAATAAGAAAGCCCTCTGGATGAAGAACCCTCAAGTGAGCGGGAACCTTGTGGGAAACTCCAAGGGAGTCTCGAAGGGTTAGGGACGGGTGTTCGTGACCCATTATGACAAGATCATAGTCGCTGAGATCAACGTCTTTTGGTATTTTATGGCCATGGATTACTATTGAATCTCCGACCTCAACGTATTCGACGAGATCAACTCCCCAGTCCTTTAAAGTGTAGTAAACGAAGTTGTCGTGATTTCCTCGGACTACTATAAGATCATCATACTTCGAGGTCATCTCCTCTATAAACATTGATACGTGCCTCTTCTCTAACGGGTTCTCCCTTGAGAACTCATGTTTTAGATCTCCTGCGACTATTAGCTTTCTAGCCTCTACGTTCTTCACTCTCCTAATTACTTCCTCCAGCTGGATTGGCGGGATCTGTAAGCCTTGAGATGCTAGAACGTACTCTATTCCAAAATGAGAGTCTGCTACTATAGCATAGTCCTTATATTTAAGTCCAAAACCAACGATCACGGCGAATCCTCCTCGATGAAGTCAAAAACTGTGGGCCTCTTTTTAGGCCTCTTTTCCTCAAGTATTCCATTTTTTACGAGGAACTCTCTGTATATTTCTCTATTTTTCTTCTTTATCTCTGGTATTGCTCTTTTTATAAGCCTCTTAATTTTCTCCTCGGCCTCCTTGGTCACATAGTAATATATGGAGTCCCTTGTAGAGTCATAGTCTGTGTGACTAACAAGTATTATCACTCTCCCTTTTCTGTGCCTACCAGTTCTTCCCTTTCTCTGTATAGTCCTAACCTTGGAAGGTATTGCTTCATAGAATACCACTAAGTCCGTCTCTGGAATGTCAAGCCCCTCTTCTGCCACGGAGGTTGCTATAAGCACGTTGTACTCTCCTTTCCTAAATCTCTCTATTATCTCCAGCTGCTCCCTTTGGGACATGCCAACTCCCTTACGATATCCTTGCCCAACAAAGAGCTTGGCTCTGGCATTAGGCACATTATCGTTTATGGTTCTCTCCAGGAAGCTCGCGACGTCTCTGTACTCCACGAAGACTATGGCCTTTGGTATGCCCTCAACGTTTATCGCGTTATTGAGAATTTCAACTACTTTTTCAACTTTTGGGCTTCTCTTGTTCTTTATCAGATTATATGCCAAAAGAACTCTCTGGTCATTGACCATTAGTGCTGAGCCCTTTCCTCCTCTCTTAAAGAGGGATTCTCTTAGATATTTTGCAGCAAAGTCAGGACCGTGTCTATCAAGGATCTCTAAGGCGTGATAAAGTCTGAGGGAGAGCCCTAGAAGCATCATAATCTTTGGCCTTTGGGGGTCATTGTCCTCTGAGGATATTTTGTCCAAGAGCTCAACAAGTTGCCTTACAGAGATTTTAGATGGGTCATCAGTATCTAGAACGTTTAGTGACTTTAAGCTCTTAAAAATACTCTTGAGGACGTCAAGTAAAAGTCTTCTGGCCATCAGTACTTCTCTTGGGACGTCAACGCGTATTACCTGGACGTCCTTTTTGAATATGTACTTTTTGACCTCTGGGTCGCGCTCGCTCCTAAACTCTATGTTGTATATTCCTAAGTTCTCACAGACCTCTATGATGTCCTCAAGCCTGTTTCCTGGAGACGCCGTAAGACCTAAAACAAGTGGGTACCAAGCGTCCTCCCAATACCTTTTTGCTATTGGAACGTATGGATAATCTCCTACAGCCCTATGTGCCTCGTCAAAAACTACTATTGAGTAGGACTCCAGCGGAACATAGCCATTTTCCAGATCATTAAGAACTACCTGTGGGGTTGCAACTACAACCTTCGCATGTGACCACATAGAAACTCTCTCGCTAGGGCTTAAGAGGCCGCTAAGTGATACTATTTTGTTGCTATCCACTCTCAAGGCCTCTCTAAGGAACTTGGTATGCTGCTCCACGAGGGGTCTTGTGGGAGCCATCATGAGCGCTCTGGTATTTTTATACTTGTGTAACCTCTCTGCGATTACCATGGCAGCAATGGCTGTTTTTCCAAGACCTGTTGCGAGTACTACAAGGGTTGGGGCTTTAAGGCATGATTTGAAAATACTTACTTGGTAGGACCTCTCTTCCAACGATCCATATTTTATCAGAGGGTGTTGAAAGTAAGCTATCTCCTCCATGGCCTTTCCCTATGACTCATTTTTCATGGACTTTTTGACGTAGTCCATGTAATCTCCGCTCTCAATTTTCACTCCTGGTGCTGACCAAGGCCAGAACCACATGTATGCTTCCCCGTACTTAGTGTTAACCTTGATAATTCTGTAGTTTGCCGATATTTCCATCTCGTTTATGACCTTAAAGGTGGCCTCGTCGACCTCAAACACTTCAACTTTTATGCGTCCTTTTCCCTTTACTGCCCTAGGAAGTGAGTCCACATATAGCTCAAATCCTTCTATCCAATCTTCCCCTAGGAACCTTGCGTTTCTTAGGTAATAGCTATGAAGCTCACATGAACGCCTTAAGGTGCCATAAACTACAATTTTAATGCCAGGCATAGCCTTCACGGTTAAACTCAGTCCTTTAAACTTCTTAATGTAAATGGTCACTCTAATACTTAATTTTAATGTCCTAATTTCTCAACATGCCTTATGAAACTGTTTTCTTCTTTGTGAGCATTTGCATTATCGGGGTTCAAAATATTTGTAATTAGGTCTAAGTCCGTCGTCATGACGGACAGACCCCAATTTTATTGTTGTCCTCTTTATAGTACTACAATACAATATCAGTTATCATTACAATAATTTGGGTAAAGTATATTAACATAAATAACAAATAACTAAAAACTGAAATGATATATGTAAGGTGAGGCTCATGCGGGGGCGCTTTAATCGTAAGCTAATATCGATAGTACTTGTAGCTATAATAACTTTAACAATTTTTACTTTAAGTGCTATGATTTCGAGGGGTCTGGAGCAGAAGATTCTTTTGAATTTAAAATTAGAGGACGCTCATGGAGAGCCTATTAAAAATGCAACTGTATATGTGTGGGCTTTAAGGCCAGGGAAGCCATCAGTGCTTATTGGGTCTTTTGATGTAAAAGATGGCACATTAAAAGTAAATATTAGAGAAAAGTTAATGCCAATTCTTGAAGAGTGGATGAACCATCTAAAGGAAAAGGGTATTATAGGGCTTATGAGAACTGCCCTTTGGATTACAGTAGCCTATCCTGGGGGGATTGATAGTGGGCATACAATACTTATAGACCCTACTGTGCTACTATTACATGGTGGCACTCTCTCTAAAAGAATAGAGATACACAAAGAGGTAAATTATTTAAAGCCAAAACCTGTGTTAGTTGGCTCTCCTCAGGGCAATTATGAACAGCTATCAAAAAAGAAGAACTATAATTTACCCTATGAAACAGTAAAGTACACTATAAGGGATTCTTGGATTCCTGTCTTAATAGTAATGAGCAAGGGTAGTATGAGAGTAAAGGCTGACTATTATTTGGGAAGCTTTAGCTTAACCTCGTTTTATTCTAGGGGAGGATGGTTTGAAACTCCTGAAGTTAGTAACTTGGAAGAGTTTAAGAAGATTAGTGACGGAAACATAGTATATCATGTGGGCGGCTTTACAGTGTCAGTATCTAATGCCCAGGCCTTTGGGAGTAGAGTAATTGTCACAGAGTCAAATGATCTCAAGTACATTACGCTACTTGCATACGTGGAATGGTGCTATGAGGAAATACTGTATAAAATTGTGGACGTGGCTTATGGTACGGTCACTTATAAAGTTGAGGCAAGAACCTACATTACGGACTTTTTACGAGAAATTGATGAGAACACAGGACGTCTTACTGACAACCTAGAAACGAAAGTTGTTGATAATTACGATTATTCATGGCTTAAGGATTATGGGTACTTTAAGACTTACGGCACTTTCGAGGGCAAGGGTATTATTGACCTTTCAGATCCAGAGTGGTCAAATAAAATAGAGGATCTAGGAGATCAGGGTGTTATACCGAAGATTACTGAGGAAGACGTTATAACAAATGCCGAGGATGGAGTCCTTGAAGTACATGAATATTCATTTTATCTACCCTTGGGCTCAATTATAGCGGATGCTCTTAGCTCTATTGGGGCGGAAACATATCTGCCTTTTGACTTAATAGCCCCATCCGTGACTACGATAACGTGGGGATTTGATAGCATGAAGGTAAAATTCCGCTGTTACAGTGATGCGCCCACAGGCATAAATTATACTGTTAAATACTTAATCTCTAAATACGCGTATAAGTACGATGATGAGAATAAGATGCTAAGGCTTCCATTGACGTTTTTCATAGTCTATGAGGCCAGTGATTACTCTAATGCGTCTTCGGGAGGCTCTGGAGGAAATGTTGGTCCTGGAGGAGGCAATATAAGAAATCCCTGATTGCTACTCGCATTTTTTGATTTTAGTTTTTAAATTAATTTTGTTGATGCGCCTTACCATTTTTCAAAAGGTAAAGTATATTAACCTAATATGCCGTTAATGTGGCATTGTCTCTTAGAGGTGTGTTATGTGTTTAGAGAGAATAGTGAAAGAAAGCGCCCTAGAAGAGATCTTCAACCCAGTAGAAGGCCTGTAAAGGTTGGAGATATTCTAGAGGTTAAGATTGTTGGGACTGGAAGAGAAGGAGATGGATTTGCTAGAGTTTCTGGATTTGTAGTGTTTGTCCCGAATTCTAGAGAAGGAGAAACTCACAAAGTGAAGATCACAAAGGTTTTTAGCAAGTATGCGTTTGCTGAGATTATCGAGTGATGCCATCGAGGAGTGCTTATTTCGTGTTTTCGTAGGTTAAGAAGGTGGCCTTTTTCCTCTCATTTATTTTTCTGATGATAACTCCTCTTTAAGTCTTTTTAAGAACTCCTCAGTGTATTTATGCCTGTCTTCTGCGATCTTCCTACCTGTTTTTGTGTATATTAGATCCTTTAGTCTTAAGATCTTATCATAGAAGTGCTTGATGGACTCCTCAATGGTTCTACCATGTTCTCCAGAGTACATGAACACCCTAGCAATTCCCACAGCACCTATGGCGTCTATTTTGTCAGCGTCGCTGAGAACCTTTGCCTCGAGGCTTCTAGCCTCTCTTCCAGAGCTAAAGCTGTGGGATATTATAACGTCGTAAACCTCCTTAGCTTTGGGATAACCTATTGATTTAAGGAATTGCATGGCCATTTTTGCGCTTTCTACGGCATGATCCTCTATTAGGCCTTCCTCCTCTAGGGGTCTTGCTATGTCATGAAGAATTGCTGCTAGGGCTATAACTTCCAGGTCAGCACCCTCTGCCTCGCCAATTTTAAGCGCTAGTTGAAGTACCCTCAGAACGTGGTCTAATCCATGCGTTCCTCCTTTCCTATAGTGCTTTAGCGCATATTCATGTGCTTTCTTAAAGATCTCTGACTTAAGAATCCTATATATGTCCTCTTTCATAGGCCTTCACGTGGCTCAAGCTTTTCACATGAAACGCTATGAAACATGATGTTATAGCTAATTATCGATGGTCTCATAGAAGTGACAGTATATATTACATGTTTAATAAAAACTTTTTAGGACTTTTGAGAAAAAACATGGTTGGAAACCTTTATGAAACTCTCTTAAACCTTATACAATATCGCGAGGTTCTTGACATCCTATAAGCAAATTTAAACTTAATGGTAATGGTCACTGAGGTGATCGTTATGGATACTGATGAGAGAGCAGAGATGTATGATGAGGAGGAATTTAAGCTTACAGATATAAGAGGTGTTGGAGAGGCCACGGCTAGAAAGCTTAGGGAGGCAGGGTATGTAGACATCCTGAGCATAGCAGTATCATCCCCAGAGGAGTTATCTGAGTCTGCAGGGATACCACTTTCAACAGCCGAGAAGATCGTACAAGAAGCGAGGAAGCTCGTAAGACTTGATGCGTTTAAGAAGGCAAAGGATGTTCTTAAGGAAAGACAGGAGGCCGCAAGGTTAACAACAGGATGTAAGGCTCTTGACGAGCTCCTAGGAGGAGGAGTGCAGACAAAGGCTATAACAGAGTTCTTTGGGCCATTTGGTACTGGAAAGACGCAGATATCACATCAGCTTGCAGTTACTGTTCAGCTCCCTAAGGGAAAGGGTGGCCTTGAGGGATCAGCAATATACATTGACACTGAGGGAACGTTTAGGCCTGAGAGGCTTGTCGCAATGGCGGAGTATGTAGGTCTTGACCCGACGGAGGCCCTGGAGAACGTGTACACCGTACGCGTCTACACGACCTCCCATCAGATGCTCATGGTTCACAGAGCAGAGGAAATTGCTCGTGATTATAACGTAAAACTTCTCATAATAGACTCCCTTACTTCACTGTTCAGAGCAGAGTACGTGGGACGTGGAACCTTAGCAGAGAGGCAACAGAAGTTAGGTAGGCACATTCACGACCTCTTAAGGTTTGCTGAGAAGTTTAACGCAGCAGTGGTAGTCACTAACCAGGTTCACTCAAGGCCAGACTCGTTTATACCCGGGATTGACACAACATCCCCTATTGGAGGCCATGTTGTGGGTCATGCAATGACCTATCGTATAGGACTTAGAAAGGGCAAACAGCACACGAGGATTGCTAGGATATACGACGCCCCAGACCTGCCTGAGAGAGAAGCAGTCTTTACCATAGATGAGCGTGGGGTCGTAGACGTCGTGTGAGGCCTCATCATTTTTTATAAAATTGTTGTTTGCAAAACTTCGCTTTTCAGGGCGGGGATACGCGGGGGTTTGTTGGCGGTATTCCCGATGACGCCTCCTGAGGAAGGGTTGAGGCGTACAGCCCATCAGATAACGAGTCCGATGGGATGGGGACTCGTGAGCGTGCCCTAAACTCCCGTATGAAGCCCCGTCGCGAAGGCGGGTAGAACGGGAGAAGCCCCGCCCTAAAGGGCAGGGCAGCTCACTTTAGAGGTATTCTTTCAACCTCAAACTCCTCTTTTGTCGGATATACCTCAACTATGTACTTTTCCCCTGGGATTCTCTCTTTGAGATCCTCGAGAACCCACGGTGCTATGAGTATTTCCCTGTCCTGTATCCTGACGAATCTCTTTGGTACTCCCAGATCTAATGTTATTTTTCTATATATCTCCTCAGCCTGTAGGCTGTTCTCTGCTATTATTATGCCTCGCATTATAGTTCCCTCTTCTGTCACGAGCTCATAGTCCTTGGCTATATTTCTAGCTATCCTGAGGAATCTCTGCCTGAGTTGTCCAGCGTCTTTGTATCTGGATGAGCAGAAGTGGAGTGTCATATCAACATCCGCGCTATATATCACAGTAAGGGCAGCTAGATCGCTTCCTAGAGCTGCTACACTCTCGTCATCTCTAAACTCATATCCAAGCCTTGAAAGCTCCTTATAGTTTGATTCTACGATCTCTAACTCGTTCATATTTAGAAACTGAACTCCTAAGTCATCTAGCTTTTCTGCTAAGTGAATCATATCGTCTACCTTGTCTGGTAGTGCGGGGATCTCAACTCCAACATCCATTGATGTGTTTAAAGCCCTGTCTATGGCCTTATAGTACGGGGTCTTCTCTATTTTACCCCACGTCTGAGGAGGTGGGTGAAACCTTATTTCATCGAGTCCAGCCTCTGACAGCTCCTTTATTGTGTGTAGGTCTACGGTTGTTGTGTACATGTGTACGTGAAAGCTCTCACCAAAGCGCTCTTTAAGGAGATTTATATACCCTATAGTTCTGTCTAACACTAACGTTGGCTCTCCTCCCGTTATTCCAGCTCCTTCTGCGGACATCCTATAGGCCTCTTCAATGATATCATTTACAGAGTAGACGAGGTTTTCATTAGCGTATACAACGTCCTTTCCTCTTCTCTTCTCAGATAGGGGGCAATAGGGGCACTTCATATTACATAGACCTGTCACAAAAAGCACCAGTTTTGACCCTCTCCAACAATACTCACATCCCTTTGGAAGTCTTCCTCTCACAACGGAGTCATGAGGTAACTCAAATATTGCCATGATAATCACGCTCTTGACATGAAACGTGCCAATTTATTTAAGTGATAAGCGTTTAAGTAGTAATACTCTAGCCCTTTATACGCTTAGTGCACATCGCGGAAAAGAGTGATAGGAAATGAGATTGAAGATTAGTAAACCAATACTCCAAGTAGCACTTGACGTTCTAGAGCTAGACGTTGCAGTGAGAATTGCAAGGAGTGCTGTTAGGGGCGGAGTTGATTGGATAGAGGCAGGGACTCCCCTAATAAAGTCTGAGGGAATAAAGGCAGTTCGCGTTTTAAGTGATATGTTCAGAGATCACTACGTTGTTGCGGATATGAAGACCATGGATACAGGGGCATTAGAGGCAGAACTTGCTATAAAGAATGGTGCAAGGGTCGTTACAGTCATGGGGCTGGCTCCTGATGAGACCATTCTTGGAATGGTGGAGAAGGCAAAAAGTTCTGGAGCATATGTAATGGCAGACCTCATGAACGTCGAAGACATAATAAGAAGAAGTAGGGAGCTAGAGGATCTTGGAGTGGACATAGTGTGTATCCACCTTGGGATAGATCAGCAGAGGAAGATGAAAATAGACTTTAATACAGTTAAAGAGCTTTCAGAAAGCGTCAATATTCCTGTGGCCGTTGCTGGAGGGCTTAATAAGAGTACAGCACCCTTAGCAGTAAAGGCTGGAGCTAGGGTTATAATTGTGGGAGGATCAATAACGAAGGCCCCTGACCCTGAGGCCGCCACAAGGGAGATTAAGATCTCTATGGATGAAGCTTATGAAGAACCCTAAAACTGCTCGAGACACACTTCTTAAGATATATTGGACTAAGGGTTCTCTGGATGAAGTTATAGTTGAGATTCTTCATAGAGGAGCTCCTGGGGATATAAAGAGGATAAGGGGATGTGAAATTAGACATATAGGAAGGCACTGGCTTGAACTTACGTCATCCACGGACATTCCATATCACAGGGTTCTAAGGATTTACTATAAGAGTAAGTTGGTGTTTTCAAGGATTAAGGATGACGAAGTTACAAGTATAGACGAGCTTCTTAAGTACTAAGTGACTCGGGACATAACATATAAATATTATATGTTTTTGATGTAACAAGGACTATCATATCTGTATAATGTGAAGTGGAGGTCATTAGGACCTCGGCCAGACGCCTGAGGCCTCGGACTTTGAGGTTAATTTGATGAGGAAAAGATGATGAACGATGTTCCGAGGCCCACTCAGGAGCCTCCAATAAAATCCCATTATTGGGGGCTCCTGAAGGCGTCACGGCCGAGGACGGAAAGACAGAGTGAACAGTTTAGTCTAAAGAGCTTTGGAGGTAGAGGTTGCTATGTCCAAGGTTAGTAGACCTAGAAGGGGATCTCTAGCATATAGCCCCAGGAAGAGAGCCTCAAGAGAGGTACCTAGGATTAGAAGTTGGCCAGACGGTGGAGAGAAGCCGCATATACAGGGATTCGCAGGATATAAGGCAGGCATGGTTCATGTCTCGATGATCGACGAGAGACCGCATGTAATAACACATGGCATGGAGATCACCGTTCCAGCAACTGTAGTAGAGACCCCTCCAATGATCATAGCGGCACTTAGGTTTTACGAGAGAACGCCATATGGTCTTAAGACTATTACCGAGATATGGGCAGATAAAGACGTGCTCGTAGAGACCATCAGCAACTACGTCGACGGAACATCAAACGCTAGAAAGGTTGTAGAGGATTATCTAGAGAGGAGAATTGACGTCTATAAGAAACATGATAAGGAGAGCAAGTGGAAGAAGCTAGAAAAATCGAGTATTGCCGATATAAGGGTCTTAGCGTTTACACAGCCCTACTTAATCACCGGAGTTCCAAAGAAGGTGCCTGACTTCATGGAGATAAGGATTGGAGGAGGGTCCATTGAGGAAAGAGTAGAGTACGGGAAAAACGTGCTAGGAAAGGACGTCAAGTTCACGGATTTCGCATCTCCAGGATCCTTAGTGGACGTCATTGCTGTAACTAAGGGACATGGATATCAGGGCCCTGTAAAGAGATGGGGAATAAAGTTGCTTCACCACAAGGCAAGAAAAGGTCGCAGAAAGGCTGGATCTAAGGGTCCTAAGACTCCACACTGGGTAAGGCCAACAGTACCACTTCCAGGGCAGATGGGATATCATCAGAGGACGGAGTACAATAAGCTGGTAATAAAGTACGGGGAGGATCCAAGTGAAATAAACCCAGCAGGAGGGTTCAAGCACTACGGTATGATAAGAACTGCATATGTCCTCGTTCATGGATCCACGCCAGGACCTGTGAAGAGGCTTATAAGGTTTAGAGATGCCGTCAGGAATGTTGACAACATAAAGCTTCCAGAGCCAAAGGTGACTTACATCTCCACGTGGCCTGTTGAGAGGGTGATCGCCTTATGAAGGTTCCAGTGTATGACCTTGAAGGCAATCCCGTTAGGGAAGTAAAGCTTCCAAGCACGTTCATGGAGTACGTAAGGACTGACGTCATAAGAAAGGCGTTCAGGATATACCTCATGAACAACAGACAACCCTATGGAACAAACCCAAGAGCCGGTAAGAACATTGCTGCTGAGAGCTGGGGAGTGGGGTACGGATTAGCAAGGATTCCGAGACTTCCAAATGGTCGTGGTGCGTTTGCTCCAAACACTGTGGGTGGATACAGAGCTCATGGTCCTAGAGCTGAAAAGATATGGAAGAGACGCATAAACAAGAAAGAGCTGAGACTTGCTCTAAGGTCTGCGCTGTCTGCTACTGCAATAAAGGATCTTGTCATTGGACGCGGTCACAGAGTTCCGGAGGACAAACCACTGCCGATAGTTGTTGTTGACGATATTCAGGGGATAAAGAGGACTAAGGATCTCATAAAGGTGTTACAAAATCTTGGACTTGATAGAGACCTTGAGAGAGCTTCAAAGAGAAAAATAAGGGCAGGAAAAGGAAAAATGAGAGGAAGAAGGTATAAACAGGCAAAGAGCGTGTTAATAGTGGTTTCAAAGTATGAGGGCATCGAGAGAAGCGCATCAAATATCCCAGGAGTGGACGTGTCCCTAGTTAAGCAGCTCAACATAAATAAGCTTGCTCCTGGAGGAGTTCCTGGAAGACTCACAATATATACTGAGAGCGCGTTAAAGGAGTTGGAGGGATGGCCATGAAGCCCATACAGAGGAGTAAGGACATCCTCTCAGTGATCCTGTACCCTGTGATCACAGAGAAGGTGCTCACAAACATGGAGAAGAACAACGAGCTTGACTTCATTGTGAGAAGGGATGCAAATAAGGTAGAGATAAAGAAGGCAGTAGAGAAGCTCCTGGGAGTTAAGGTCATAAAAGTGAGAACACGTATTGAGAAAAGAGGAAAAAGAGCTACAGTAAAGCTTCATCCAGACTATAGCGCATCAGAAGCAGCTTCACGTTTAGGAATCATATGATGGGGGTGTGAACGATGGGTAAGCGCATACTCGTTCAGAGAAGAGGTCGTGGAGGAAGTGTCTTTAGGGCTCCTGATCACAAGTACTTAGGAGCAGCTAAACATCCGCCGTTTAGAGAGGGTACTGGGGTAGTGGAAGACATAGTTCATGATCCTGGACACAGAGCTCCAATAATGGTTGTGAGATTTGAGAACAATGAGAAGTACTACATGATAGCACCAGAGGGCATAGCCGTTGGTGATACTATAGAGGTAGGTCCAGCAGCATCAATAAAGGTAGGAAACATACTCCCTCTAGCGAACATACCCGATGGAGCTCCAGTGTACAACATAGAGGCAAAGCCAGGGGATGGAGGAAAGTTTGTGAGATCTACAGGGACATATGCCCTAGTAATAGGTCATGATAGGGACAGAGTGTACATCAAGATGCCATCTGGACAGGTAAAGGAGTTCCACTATATGTGTCGTGCAGCCATAGGAGTTGTGGCTGGTGGAGGCCGTGTAGACAAGCCATGGGTCAAGGCTGGTAAGAAGTACCATGCCATGAAGTCAAGGGCTACGAAGTGGCCAAAGGTTCGCGGAGTTGTTATGAACGCCGTCAGCCACCCATTTGGTGGAGGTAGTCACCCACATGTTGGAAGACCTACTACGACTAGCAGACGCGCTCCACCTGGTAGGAAGGTAGGTCATATAGCTGCAAGACGTACTGGAGTGCGTAAGTGAGGTGATGATCATGCCTGAGGATTACACGAAGAAGTTATTGGAAGAACGCAGGTGGAGGGAGTTTAGATATCGTGGTTACACCTTAGAGGAGCTATTAAACATGTCACTCGAGGAGTTCATCAGGTTACTTCCTGCAAGACAAAGAAGAACGTTATCAAGAGGGCTTACTGAGGAGCAAATGAAGCTTGTCGAGAAAATAAGAAAAACGCCACCAAATAAGGTAATAAGAACTCATTTAAGGGACATGATAATACTTCCAGAGTTTGTAGGGCGCACAATAGCAGTACACAATGGCAAGGAGTTCGTTCCAGTGAGAATAACTCCAGAGATGATAGGACACTACCTTGGAGAGTTTGCATTGACTAGGAAGCCAGTACAACACAGCGCTCCTGGTGTTGGTGCTACTAGGAGCTCCAAGTTCATGGCAGCCAAGTGAGGTGCATAATAATGCCGTACTCCTATGAGCCAAATCCTGAGACAAGCGCAAAGACCTATGGAAGGGATTTAAGAGTATCTCCAAAGCACTCATATGAAATAGCAAATGCCATAAGAGGACTACCGCTGGCAGAGGCTATACTCCTCCTCAAGGAGGTTGTCAACCTAAGAAGGCCTATACCCTTCAGGAGATATCGCAAGAAGGTTCCCCACAGGCATGGTCCATACGAGGCTGGGAGGTTCCCGAAAAAGGCCTCCATGGTGTTCCTGAAGCTCCTAAGGGAGGTCGCACACAACGCAAGATACAAGGGCCTTGATCCAGCAACAATGTACATTTCACACGTTTCCGCGTATAGGGGGAGGATCATCCGTGGATGGATGCCCAGGGCCTTTGGAAGAGCAACACCTTGGAACGAGCAGACTACGAACGTAGAAATAGTAATAGAGAATATGAGCGAGACCAAACTTAAGGAGTACGAGAATAAAGTGGAGAAGTGGAGAGAGATCATAAATGACTTCCTTGAGACGAAGCTTCATGAGTTCGTTAAGAAGTAGAGGTGAGTGAATGCCTGAAGCTATGAGGGAGAACATTGTTAGGCGCATAGTAAGGTTCAGATCAAGCTATGCACTCATAAGAGAGTATCTTATGAACGAGTTTAGGCTTGCTGGAATAGGATACGTGGACATCATAAGATCACCCCAGGGGTATGTGATAAGGATATTTGCTGATAGACCAGCGTATATTGCCAGGAATAGGACAAAGCTGGCACAGATAGAGAAGGAGATTGAGAAGAGATTTGGACTCAAGAACGTGAGAATAACCCTTCTAAGGCCACCCTCAGATGTTCTCTCAAAGCCTCCAGAGGAGCTAACAGACGAGGAGCTAGTATTCGTTAGGGAATTAAACCCATGGATAATGGCCTCAAGGATTGCAAGGAACTTAGAACGTGGTTGGAAGTTCCGTAAGGCAGCATACGCAGCTCTAAGGAGAATAATGGCAGCAGGAGCTGATGGAGCTCAGGTAGTGATATGTGGAAAGATAACGGGAGAAAGAGCAAGATGTGCACAGTTCGTAGCTGGCAAGATAAAGTACTGTGGAGAAGTCTCAGAGAGGGCTATGAGGAACGGGTTTGACATAGCCATAACAAAGGCAGGGGTCATAGGAGTTACCGTGCGTATAATGAAGCCTAACGCGCCACTCCCAGACAGGATAAGAGTGCCCTCAAGGGAGGAAGTCATGCAGGTAATCGAAGAGCTAAGGCCTAAGGAGGAGACCAGTGCTGAGGGAGGTGCAGAGAATGGTGCTTCTGAGGGCAGATGATATCAGAAAGATGTCAATGGATGAAAGGCTTAGAAAGCTTGAGGAGCTTAGAAAAGAGCTCATAAGACTTAGAGGACAAGCCAAGATGGGAGGAGCAATTCAAAATGCCGGTAGGATTAAGGAAATTAGAAGGGCTATCGCCCGAATATTGACTGTTATTCGTGAGGAGCAATTAATGAAGGAAAAAGTTGAAAGGTGAGAGGTGAAAATGGCGAAGAAGCAAAAAAAGACGAGCCCAATATTGGGCCTTCCTGAAGATATATTTGAGCTAGAGAGGATCTCCATAGAGACGATGGAGGTAAAGATATACACGGACAAAAGAAAATATGGGAAAATAGTGACAATTATTGAAGGAATCGACGAAAAGGCTGTAGATGCGGAATCTTTACTAAAGGAGTTGAAGACAAAGTGTGCATGTGGTGGTACGCTGAAGGAGGGGAAAATAATACTCCAGGGGGATCACAGGGACAAAGTACAGAGAATTCTAGAGGAGAAGGGCTTCATAATAAAGGCGTCGTGAGAACTCCTAAGAGGGTTCTAAAGTGGCTCAAGAGGTCAGCGCTTAAGCACGAGATCATAGGAAAAAGAATTGAAGTGATAGATGCTACATGCCCAGAGTACGTGGGCATAAAGGGTATAGTAATTTACGAGACGAAAAACACGCTGAGGATAAGATGTGATGATGGAAAAGATAGAACTATCCCAAAGAAGACATGTAGGTTTAAAATGTGGATTACTGACGAGACTTACGTGGTGTTTGATGGTGTTGAGATAGCATATCGCCCTCACGAGAGGATCATGAGAGCGAGGTGGTTGTAATGGCTAAAAAAAGATCTGGACCAAGGGATATAGGTATCGACGTGAAACCTCCTGAAAGAGAGTGCGACGACCCTTACTGTCCATTTCACGGTAACCTTCCAGTGAGAGGGCAGATGTTCGTGGGTAAGGTAATAAGCGATCGCATGCAAAAGACCGTTACTATAGAGATAGAGAGATGGTACTACGTAAGAAAGTACGAGAGGTACGAGAAGAGGAGGTCTAAGATTCACGCTCATAATCCACCATGCATTAATGCAAAGAGAGGGGACATTGTGAGGATCATGGAGTGCAGGCCAATAGCGAAGACGGTGTCCTTTGTAGTCATAGAAAAGATAAAGGAGGGTGAGGCCGAATGAAGGGAGTGGCAGCAAGAGTCACTAGAGGTCTTCCCGTAGGAGCACGCCTTGTCTGTGCAGATAACACTGGAGCAAAGGAGCTGGAGATCATAGCAGTCAGGACATATCACGGAATTCGCAGAAGGCTTCCAGCAGCTGGTGTGGGAGATATGGTCATCGTGAGCGTAAAGAAGGGGACAGCTGACATGAGAAAAAGGGTATTTCCAGCGGTGATCATAAGGCAGAGGATGCCTTATAGGAGGCCCGATGGCATAAGGGTTCAGTTTGAGGATAACGCTGCGATAATAGTGAACCCTCAAGGGGAGCCAAGAGGGTCCATAATAAAGGGTCCCGTGGCCAGAGAGGCTGCAGAGCGCTGGCCAAAGATAGGTGCCCTCGCATCAATTATAGTATGATCTGAGAGGTGCTTGAGATGGTATTTTGGAGAACAAAATCAAAACAGCCAAGAAAGCAGAGAAAGGTTCTATACATTGCTCCAAAGCACGTCAGATATAAGATGATGTCAGCACACCTCTCTAAGGAGCTCAGAGAAAAGTACGGAGTTAGGACACTCCCCGTTAGAAAGGGAGACGTGGTCAGAGTCATGAGAGGGAATTATCGTGGTCATGAGGGTAAGGTCGTTGAAGTTGACAGGAAGAGGTATTACATTTACATAGAGGGCGTCAAGATAAAGAAAGCTGATGGAACAGAAGTATTAAGGCCTATTCACCCAAGCAAGGTAATGATCGTAAAGCTTGATATGTCTGACAAGTGGAGAATTAAGATACTTGAGAGAAAGGGTGTTAAGAGAGAGATAATTGAAGAAGAGCTTGCGAAGGCTGAAGAAACAATAAAAGAAGAGCCCTCTGAAGAAATAACTGAAGAAAAAGTGGAAAATGTTGAGGCCGTAACTCAGGAGGCGTGATCACATGTCAGGCGAGAGACTTAAGAGGTTAGCTGCACCAAGGGTCTGGTACATCCCAAGGAAGACTCACAAGTGGGCTGTAAAGCCCAGTCCTGGGCCTCACCCACAGGACAGGTCAATACCTCTAATATACATCATAAGGGACTATCTCAGATACGCAGATACCTCGAGAGAGGCGCGTATGATCATAAGCGCTGGTAAGGTTTTCGTTGATGGACGCGTTGTCAGGGACTACAAGTTCCCTGTGGGGCTTATGGACGTGATCTCAATACCTGAAACTGATGACTACTTCAGAGTGATAATGCTCCCTCAGGGATATGTTGGTCTCATAAGGATTCCAAAGGAGGCCTCTACGTGGAAGCTTGTGAGGATAGAGAACAAGACTACTGTCAAGGGAGGGAAGACCCAGCTGAACTTACATGATGGCAGAAACATTCTCCTTGATCAGAACATGTACAAGACGGGAGATGTGCTTAAAATAGAGGTGCCATCACAGAGGATCCTTGACGTGTTTGAGTTCAAGGAGGGCAACGTGGCAATGATCATCGGAGGAAACCACTTCGGTAAGTACGGGATCATAGAGAGGTATGAGATAACTAGGAGCCCACTTCCAAACGTCGTGTACCTAAGGCCCTATGGAGGATCTGAGGGAGAGATATTCATGACGATAAAGCCGTATGTCTTCGTAGTAGGCAGGGAGAAGCCAGAAATAACGATATCCGGAGAGACAATACCTAGAGTTGAGCAGGGGTGGTGATCTAGATGAATCCTGAGAAGCTGAAGAATCCTATGAGGCAGATAAGGATAGAGAAGGTCGTCATAAACATAGGAGTTGGAGAGGGTGGAGAGAGACTTAGAAAGGCAATGACACTTCTTGAGAGGCTTACAGGACATAAGCCGGCATTTACTAAGGCAAAAGTCACTAACAGAGACTTTGGAATTAGAAAAGGTTTACCAATAGGGTGTAAGGTGACGCTAAGAGGAGAGGACGCTGAGAAGTTCTTAAAGAGGGCGTTTGACGTCCTAGAACACAAAATCCCAAGATCATACTTTGACAAGTACGGAAACTTCTCATTTGGAATACCAGACTACACGCTCTTTAAGGACATGAAGTACGATCCCGATATAGGAATATTTGGCATGGACATATGCGTCTCGTTTGAGAGACCTGGATACCGCATTAAGAGAAGGAAGAGGTGTAAGACGAAAGTTCCTGAGAGACATCGTACAACTGTTGAAGAGGTAATTCAATTCCTCAAGGAGAAGTTTAACGTAGAGGTGATTGAGTAATGCCCATGACGTTCAAGATTAAGAAGCCCCAGAAGAAGTATGGAAGAATTGAGGGTTGTGAGCGCTGTGGTAGAAAGAGAGGAATTGTAAGAAGATATGGCCTTCGTCTTTGTAGACAGTGCTTTAGAGAGTTAGCACCAGTTATGGGGTTCAAGAAGTACTTCTAAAGCTCACGAGAGGTGTTTACTATGCAGAACGATCCGCTAGCAGATGCCCTTTCAAAGATTAAGAACTCAGAAAGGGCAGGGAAGATGGTAGTGGAGATTAAACCGGCATCAAAGCTTATTGCAAGAGTCCTCGAGATTATGCAGGAAGAGGGATACGTGGACTCTGTTGAGTACGTGGACGATACTAGAGGTGGTAAGTTCATTGTCAGGCTTAAGGGTAAGATAAATGATTGTGGAGCGATAAAGCCCAGATTTTCTGTTAGGATAAGGGAGATGGACAAGTGGGAGCGCAGATATCTGCCAGCAAGAGACTTTGGAATACTCATACTCACGACCCCACAGGGAGTAATGACCCACAGGGAGGCCAAGAAGAGACACGTTGGAGGTAGACTTTTAGCATACGTCTACTGAGGTGATATCAATGGGAGCAAAACCCTACGTGAAATATACAATACAAATTCCTGAGGGAGTAAAGGTAGAAATAATGGACAAGAAGGTTAAGGTGTCGGGTCCACTAGGCACTATAGAGAAGGAGCTCTATCATCCAAAGGTCAGGATTAAGATAGAGGATAACAACGTTGTCGTGGACTCGATACTGCCACGCAGAAGGGATGCCGCAATGACTGGAACAATAGCAGCTCACATAAGGAACATGATAAAGGGCGTTACAAAGGGTTATACATACAGGCTCAAGATTGTCTACGCGCACTTCCCAATGAAGGTCACAGTCAAGGGAGATACCGTTGTCATAGAGAACTTCCTGGGAGAAAGGGCTCCAAGGTATGCTAAGATACTCCCCGGAGTGAAGGTTGAGGTAAAAGGGGAGGAGGTCATTGTATCTGGGATTGACAAGGAGAAGGTAGGACAAACTGCCGCTAACATAGAGCTCGCAACACGCGTTAGGGGATTCGATATTAGGAAGTTCCAAGATGGCATTTACATAGTTAGCAAGGGTGAGTAAAAATGAAAGCTCACGTCCCTAAGAAAAAACCAGAGCTTCCTGAGGATATTAAGAGATACTTAAGGCTTAGAGAGAGGATGAAGGCCAAGATGCCGGACTTCATCAGATATGACTCTCACAAGGTTCAGAGGATAGGAACCTCATGGCGCAGACCTAAAGGGCTCCACAACAAGATGAGAAAGAGATTCGCACACAAGCCTCCAATGGTTGACATAGGATACAGAGTTCCGAGGATAGTACGTGGTCTCCATCCATCTGGGTTTAAGGAGATACTAGTCCACAACGTCAACGATCTTGAAAAAATAGATCCAAGGACAGAGGCCGCTAGGATAGCACACACAGTTGGTAGACGTAAGCGCATTCAGATAGAGAGAAGAGCCCTTGAACTCGGAATAAGGGTTCTTAATCCAAGATATCTAAGACCTCACGCTGATAATAAGGTGCTCTTCATAGCACATGCTGTTCACGACTTGAAGTGGGCAAATCCTGAGACTGATGTTATAAAGCCATATGAGGGACTTGATCAAGAGGAAAGAGAGGCCATAATAGAGGAGGCTAAAACGCTAGGATATGAGGTTATTGAGGAGTGAGGTGCAGGATCATGTCTGATCTTAAGCTTCAAAGAAGACTTGCAGCGTCAATACTTAAGTGTGGTGTGAACAGGATATGGATTGACCCTGACAGGATAGACGAGGTGGAAAGTGCTATTACAAGGGAGGACGTAAAGAAGCTCATTAAAGAGGGAGTTATAAGGAAGAAACAGGTTAAGGGAACTTCAAGAGGACGTTGGAGAGCCAAGTTTAAGAAGAGACTTAAGGGAAGGAAGAGAGGTCCTGGCAGCATAAAAGGGAAGAGAACTGCTAGAATGCCTAGGAAGGTACAGTGGATGATGAGAATAAGAGCTATAAGGAGGCTCTTAAGAGAGCTAAGGGATGCAGGAGTAATAGACAGGCACACCTACAGAGTACTTTACATGAGGGCAAAGGGAGGAATGTTTAAGGACAGATCTCACCTCATACTTCACATAAAGAGCGAGGAGCTGGCACCTCCTGAGAAGCTAGAGGAGTTTCTAAGACAAAGGGGGCTATGAAGTATGGCGCACGGACCAACCTATAAAGTACCATTTAGAAGAAGGAGAGAAGGTAAGACTAACTACAGAAAGAGATTAGCACTCCTTAAATCAGGAAAACCAAGAATGGTCATAAGGAAGACATTAAGGAGGATAATAGTTCAGTTCATAGAATACGACCCTAAGGGAGACAGGGTTATAGCATGTGCCGATAGCAAGGATCTCGTCAAGTACGGATGGAATGGTTGTGGAAAGAACACTCCAGCAGCATATCTTGTGGGATATCTTGCTGCAAAGAGAGCACTCAGCAAGGGAGTAAAAGAGGCAATCCTCGACATAGGCCTTCACAGACCTGTTCGTGGTGCCAAGATATTCGCAGCGCTTAAGGGAGCTCTAGATGCAGGTTTAGATGTGCCTCATGGTGATGATATCTTTCCATCGGATGAGCGCATACGTGGAGAACACATATCTGAGGAAGTAGTGAAGATGTTTGAGAGCGTCCTTGATAGGATCAAGGAGGAGGTAGGTTGACATGGGCGCTGAGCTTAGGTATTCATATGATGTCAGCGGGTGGACGCCTAAGACCAAGATTGGAAGAATGGTTTATGAGGGAGAAATTACGGACATCATGGAAATACTTCTCATGGGAGTACCAATAAAGGAGCCGGAGATCGTGGATTACCTACTGGGGGATCAACTGAAGGTAGAAGTTGTGGAGACGAACTTAGTTCAGAGGATGACGGACTCTGGAAGAAGGAACAAGATAAGGGTCACTGTAGTAGTTGGTAATGAGGATGGAATTATAGGAGTAGGAGCTGGCAAGGCGAAGGAGTTCTTAAGGGCCAGGCAGATTGCGGAGAGAGAGGCAAAGATGAACATAATATACATTAGGAGAGGATGTGGCTCCTGGGAGTGTGGATGTGGAACTCCTCATAGCGTTCCTTTTACAGTTAAGGGAAAAATGGGATCCGTTGAAGTCTGGCTTAAGCCAGCGCCACGTGGTGTAGGTTTAGTTGCAGCAGATACCATAAAGCCTGTGCTCAGACTTGCAGGAGTGAGGGACGTTTGGACGTTTACTCGTGGGCACACGAAGACAACTTACAACTTCGTGATGGCAACATTTGAGGCCCTTAAGGAGACAGTAAGAGTGAAGATCGATGAGGAGGACATAGAGAGACTTGGGATTGTTGAGGGACCTGCAGCCGGCATTTCTAAGGCATTAAAATTAGTAGAAAAGGGTGAAGGGCAATGACGTTGTATGCCGTCATTAGAATCAGAGGCATTATCGGAGTTAGAAGGGACATACAGGAGACGCTAAGACATCTAAGGCTTGTGAGGAAATACCACTGTGTCCTAGTGCCTAACGACGAGACGCATATGGGAATGCTCAGAAAGGCTAAGGACTACATAACCTGGGGAGAAGTAGATCTAGAAACTCTCGAGGAGCTCATAAGGAAGAGAGGCAGGCTCATAGGCGATAAGCCGATAACTGACGAGTATGCACAGAAGATTGGGTTTGAAAATGTAAGAGAGCTTGCAAAGGCGTTAATAGAGGGAAGAGTGAGGTATAAGGATCTGCCTGATGTCAAGCCTGTGTTTAGGTTGGCACCACCCCGCGGAGGCTTTAGGTCCACTAAGAGGCCTTACAAGGTGGGAGGAGACCTAGGATATAGGGGATCTGCAATAAACGATCTGCTTAGGAGGATGATGTGATATGGTTAGGGATAGGACTAAGAAGAGAAGGGGATCTAGAACTCATGGTCATGGAAAGGACAAGCCAAGAGGAGCTGGAAACCGTGGTGGGAGAGGTCGTGCAGGATCATTTAATCACAAGTTCATATACTACTGGAAGTATGAGCGGGAGACGTTAGGAAAGTACGGGTGGCCGGCGAGGCCTGGCAGGCTTATAAGGGAAATCAAGACAATAAACGTAGGAGATCTTGATCACCTGTTTTCAGACAAGGAGGAAATAAACTTAAAGGAGCTTGGCTATGACAAACTATTAGGTGGAGGTAAGATCACAAGGCCTGTAAAGGTAATAGTCCCTGCAGCAACACCTCTGGCTAAGAAGAAGGTCAAGGAGGCTGGAGGGGTCGTGATAGAAAATGCCTGAAGAGAGAAAAAGTCTCCTATATCATTTAGAGCCTATTGCAAAGAAAATACCGTCGGTAGCAAAGCCCAAAGGACATGTACACTTTAGAACGAAACTTCTCTGGACGCTCTCCGTCCTAATAATATACTTCTTCCTGGGAAACGTTCCAATTTATGGCCTTGCTCCCAGCTATGTTGACATCTTCGCCAGCTATAGGGCAATAATGGGTGGGAGAAGTGGAAGCTTGATACACCTTGGTATAGGCCCCCTTGTCACGGGATCAATTATAATGCAGCTGTTCGTCGGTGCTAGGATTATAAAGTTGGATCTGACCAGGCCAGATGATAGGAGAGTTTATCAGACAGTTCAGAGGCTGGTAATGGTAATAATGATAGTTGTTGAGGCAGTTCCACAGGTGTTTGGATATCTAAGGCCCTCCTCAGAGCTCATAGCCAGCCTAGGCCTTGGAGGTGCCAGAGCAATCATAGTGCTTCAACTTATCCTGGGCGGTCTAATAATAATGTGGTTAGACGAGGTCGTCACGAAGTGGGGACTTGGCAGTGGTATAAGCCTCTTCATACTGGCAGGAGTCTCCTCGGCAATATTCACTGGAACCTTTAACTGGATACCCGTTGATCCGACAACTCCCGTGAGCGTAATTAATCCGCCCAGCGGAGTGCTTCCAAAGACCATATACATACTCACTCATTCTTCTGTGTCTGATATCATAAACGGAGGAGGCCTAGAGAGAATCATGTTTGGCTATCCAAACTCGCTCATAGCGTTCATAACCACGATCATCATATTCATCATTGTAGTCTACGCAGAAGGGACTAGGGTAATGATACCCCTCTCACACGCAAGAGTGCGAGGAATAAGGGCATCTTACCCAATAAGACTTCTATATCCCTCGAACATACCAGTAATTCTTATCTCTGCACTCCTTGCAGACATGAACGCTATAGGATACATACTCTGGTCAAAGTTTGGCACGTGGTGGATTGCTGGGTTCCGCCCAGGGAGCACCACGCCTATGATGGGCTTTCTGTGGTACCTTAACGGGCCAAGAGGCCTTGCAGAATGGCTTTTGCCACTAATAGATCCCAGGTACTCTGGCTATCTATATGGACATGAGTGGTGGCAGGGCCTTATAAGGGTCGGCGTTTACATGACCTTTATGGTCGTAGGATCTATCTTATTCGCAGTCCTGTGGGTGGAGAGCACGGGAATGGGTCCAAGGGACATAGCTAGACAGATAGTCGCTGGAGGTCTTCAAATACCTGGGTTTAGGACCACAGAGAAGAGCATAGCCATGTTCTTCGAGAGATATATACCGGCTGTGACAGTGCTAGGAGGAGCCATTGTTGGACTCTTAGCAGGATTTGCACACATAATGGGCACTGTTGGAAACGTGAGCGGTACGGGAGTTCTCCTAGCGGTAAGTATAGCGATAAGGTATTCAGAGATCCTAGCAAGAGAGCAGCTTGCAGAGATGCATCCACTCTTGAGAAGGTTCATTGTGGGTGAATAGTGATGGGTGTGATAGTTGTTGCTGGCGTGCCTGGTGTGGGCAAAACCTCCGTGTTGGATGGTGTGTCAAGAAAAACTGGAATAAAGGTTGTGATTTTCGGCACTGTTATGTATGAGATCGCAAAGGAACGCGGCTTAGTTGAGCACAGAGATGAGATAAGAAAGCTACCATCAGATGTTCAGAGGCAGCTCCAAGAGGAGGCCGCAGAGAGAATAAGAGAGATGGGAGATGTTATCGTGGACACGCACATGTTAATAAGAACTCCAGCGGGCTTTCTCCCCGGTCTCCCCTATTCTGTTCTTATGAAGCTCTCTCCATCAAAGATAATACTTATAGAGGCAGACCCTAGGGAGATCTTGAGAAGACGCGTAAAGGATGACACGAGAATAAGGGACATGGAGTCAGAGAAGGAGATAGCAGACCATCAGCTTATGAACAGGATTGCAGCGTTGATATATGGAATACTCAGTGGGGCCTTTGTGGCTATAGTGATGAACAAGGACGGCATGCTTGAGAAGGCTGTTGAGGAGGTTGTAAAAATAATTAAGAGCTAAGGGTGAGATTGATGGCTACAAGAATAGATCCTAGAAGGGCTCAAGAGGCTCAAAAGGCTACAATGTCATCAATGATGATCATGCTGATAACGATGTTCATGTTAATAGCGATACTTCCTTTCTATCCTATGCTCTCAGCATTTATGGGACCATACATATACGCCGCCCTTGGGTTTGGGGGCAAGTATCCGATAATTACGATAATACTCATGGCAGTAATCCTAGGATCGCTCACGACAATCCTAAGGGAGCTCGTAACGGACTGGAGGAAGATGATAAGGTACCAGCATAAGATGAATCAGTGGATGAAGGCCTATAGAGAGGCATTGCAGAAGAAGAACACGTACATGATAAAAAAGCTACAGGAGGCACAGGTAGAGCTTCTCTCAGAGCAGGCTGACGTCATGAAGAAGCAGCAGTACCTATATCCGATTACGATGATACTTGCAATTCCCATGTTCGCTGGCCTGTATGGAGCCCTTTATAAAATGTCGGGAGGAGCTCCAGAGCTCTTCATAGCTCTTCCTTGGGAGCCACACTGGAACCTCTTTGACGTTAAGTACGTGTTTCCTAACTGGCTTTTAATATACTCCGCGGTCTCGCTGATATTCGGAACGGCGCTGACGAACCTTATAAACTACATTAGGCTTCGTAGGATACTGAAGAGGGTATGAGATTATGCCCGGAAGATCTATAGCCATTAGTGGCCCTCCTGGAGCGGGAACTACAACAATAGCTAGGGCTCTTGCCGAGAGACTCGGACTAAGATATGCGAACGCAGGAACAATATTTAGAGAGCTTGCAAGAGAACATGGAATGTCACTAATTGAGTTCCAGGACTACGCCCTTAGCCATCCAGAGATTGACAGGGAGATTGACAGGAGGTCCGTAGAGCTGCTGAGGGCTGGAGGCTATGTCGTGGAGGGAAGGCTTGCTGCTCATATGGCAGTTACTGCTGGCGTAAAAGGCGTTCTTAAGGTATACCTTAAGGCCTCTGAGGGCGTAAGGGCTAGAAGAATTGCCAAAAGGGAAAAAATAAGCATAGAGGATGCTCTTAGTCATATAAGGGAGAGGGCGAGAAAGGAGAGGGAGAGGTATCTTAGGATATATGGGATAGACGTTGAGGACATGAGCATATACGACCTCATAGTAGACACGACGAACCTCCCTCCTGAGTCCATAGTTGAAGTTATAATCGCGTTTTGGAAAGGGTGGCATCCAGATGGAGAACACGAGAAACAGACTTCCAATAGTAACTAATAGAAGAAAGTTCGTCAGGGAGGAGGCTGAGACAGATCCAAGGTATGGGAAAAGGCCAGAGGAAAGAAGCGTTGAAGAGCTAATAAACATGGGAGTTGTGGTAATAGACAAGCCTAAGGGCCCTACAAGCCATCAGGTATCTGCGTGGGTTAGGGATCTTCTTCACGTCGAGAAGGCGGGTCATGGAGGAACCCTCGATCCTAACGTGACGGGCGTTCTGCCTATAGCCACGAACAGAGCGACAAGGGTTCTTAGTCTACTCCTACACGCGGGTAAGGAGTACGTGGCGTTGATGAGGCTTCACAGGGACGTGAGCGATGAGGCCCTGATATCCGTTCTAAGGAAGTTTACTGGCTTAATATATCAGGTACCTCCTGTAAGATCCTCTGTGAAGAGAAGGAGAAGGCCTAGAAGGGTCTATTACATAGAGCTCATAGAGAGGGATGGAAGGGACGTCCTACTAAGGATGGGAGTCGAGGCAGGAACCTATATAAGGAAGCTAATACACGACATGGGAAGGGCCTTAGGCGTAGGGGCTCACATGCAGGAGCTTAGAAGGACTCAGACGGCGCACATTACAGAGGACGAGGCTATATACCTTCAGGATCTCCTTGACGCGTACATATTCTGGAAGGAGGATGGCTGTGAGGAGCTAATAAGGAAGTACGTAAAGCCCGTAGAGTACCTAACGGAGCACATTCCTAAGATATATGTGAAGGACAGTGCAGTGAGCGCTATAACTCACGGGGCTCCTGTTTATGCTCCAGCAGTTTCTATAGTTGAGGAGGGCATAAGGCCGAAGTCCCTTGTTGCGATAATGACCCTAAAGGGAGAACTCATAGCAATAGCAAGGGCCCTTGTCACCACTGATGAGATACTGGAGGCCAATAAGGGAATAGTAGCGTCCCTTGAGAGAGTTATAATGCCGAGAAATGTGTATCCTAAGTACTGGAAGACGCGCTCACGTCATTAGATATAATGTCGTGGCTACTTGTGTTCAATCTGCACAGGAAATTATGTTGGTCTTTTTGAGCTTTATGTTAATTTATTTCAGTGTAGGCTACTGAGCTGTTGATGGCCAAAAGGTGATCCCCATGACGGAGTCCCATAGTAGCTCAAGAAGTATTGCTGAGGGTATTGAGTTTGCTCTTGTGGATATAGATCTTTTGAAGGAGCATGAGGAGATATATCCGGAGAAGGTCGATGAGCTTGCAGAGGAGATAAAAAGGGATGGAGTCGTTAAGAAGCCAATATTAATTGATAAGAGGACCTACACTATACTCGATGGCCATCACAGGTATCAAGCGTTGAAAAAACTTGGATGTAAAAGGATACCAGCAATACTTGTTGACTACTTAAATGATGACAGGATATCAGTAACTCTATGGCCGACTGCAAAGATAGATCATATAACGAAGGAGATGGTGATAAAAACAGCTCTCTCTGGGAAGAAATTTACGCCCAAGACCTCAAGACACATTGTCCATATAGAGATCCCTGACATTGAGGTAGAGCTGGAGAGGCTTTATTAGAAACAGTATATCAGGAAAGACTTTCCATTGACCTAATAAGGGCACATAGGGCTCTGTTATATGGGGCCTTCTTTCCAATAGATTCCAGCCTAGACGCCACATAACAGTTGAGGAACTCTATCTCAGTCCTCCTGCCCTTTAATATGTCCTGAAGCATTGAGGAACGGTTTTCAGAGGTTCTCAATGACACATCCTTTATTAGATCTAGAAGCTCCTGAGGACTCCCTAAGTCCACTCCATCTATTTTTGCTGCCTCTAGGCACTCAGTGACCACGCCTGAAACCACATCTGAGAGGAGGTCCCATTTTTCACGTATTATGCCGTTCTTTTCCCTAAGAATTGCTGTTAATGGGTTTATCACACAGTTTACTGTGCCCTTAAGCCAGATGTCCTTTAAGATATTGTCAGATTTCCTTGCAGGGAGCCCCACACTTCTGAGCTCTTTCACGAGGTATTCATCGAAGGGATCATCGACTAGCGATTTAATGACAGTCTCTCCCAGGAACACGTGATTAACAACCCCAGGCCTCACTAGAACTGCGGCGTTATAGGTGATCCCATAAATTACACGGCTTCTTCCTATGACCTCCTCCAGGATGTCAATTAATCCAAGCCCGTTTTGAACAGTCATAAGATAGGAGAACGTAACGTCCTTGATAGCTTTAAGTGCTTTTTTTAGGTCATAGCTCTTTGTTGCAATTAGTACCAGGTCAAACGTCTTCTCATCAAGCTCTTTAAGGCCCCTATATACTCTTATAGAGAACCTGCCCTCGGTACCCCCTCTTAGCTTAAGTCCGTTCCTCTTTATCTCCTCGTAATGTTCCCCTCGGCATATTCCCACTACCTCGTGTCTCTTAGAAAGCCTCGCTGCAAACACGCTCCCTATGGCACCCATTCCAAATACAAGAACCCTCAAGCTCGGGACACCTCAGAGCCTTTGATCGTGCTGTGCTCGCTCTCCTTTGCTCCTTAGGTACTCCAAAACATCAGAGCGAGTTATTATTCCCTTTGGATTTCCACCCTTATCAACGACGAGAACTGCAGAGCTCTCAGAGAGTATTGATATAAGGGTTCCTATACTGGCCGTGGGCGGAACTGTCGGCAGAGGGGGCTTCATGACATCTCTAACTCTGACGTTCTTAAGCTCCTCAGGATCATACTTTATCATGGATCTTATGACGACTTCCTCGTCAAGGTTTCCCGTTATTCTTCCATCTGATCCCTTTACAGGAAGCTGTGAGAATCCTCTACTGACCATCTTGGATATGGCGTTTATTAAGGGCTCGTTCTCCTCTGCGTACACGACATCTCTTGTCATTATATTATTAGCCTTGACTCTCTCCCTTTCAAGTTCCTCAAGGGCGTTTAGGATTCTCCTAAGCGTGGAGTATCTGGGATCCACTTGCCCGCTCTCTATCTTTGCTATTAGGGCCTGACTAACTCCTGCTCGCTCAGCAAGCTCTTTTTGAGTTATTCCTAACTTTTTCCTTCTTATTTTTATCTCAGACAAATCAAACAGCTGTGATATCATGCTATTTACACCTAATCACTTCATAGTGCTGATAGTTAGACTTAGATCACCAATCAATTGATTCATACACTCTCTTCCCCTTGTCCGTGGGTACATACCTCCCCTCTGACTGCGTTATTAATCCCTTTTCAACTAAGAACGTGATCTCTCTTTTCAGTAAGAGTGAGGGGATTCTTGCCCTTTTGGCGACCTCTTCAGGATCTTCTCCCTCGCAAATTGCTTTGAATATTTTTGCCCTTATAGGGTCTGATAGCACTAAGCCAACGTCGCTCATTCATATCACCGAAGACGTTTAGGAGGGACAAAAATATGAGAGGACACTACTTATGGCTCTCATTTATCTCGCTATTTCATTAGTCATAAAGGTTTAAATAACTTTAGCTTGAAATTAAAAACTTGATAAACTAGCGCTCCTTCTTTAAATAATGAGAAGAGGGTTTGAGGAATGGACGAAGATAACACCATAGCTAAGGGGCAGAATAGCTCTGAGGAGGATTGGCTGGAAAGGTTTATGAGCGTTATCAGAGATAACTTTGGGGATGAGTTTGCAGCCTCTCTTTTAAATAAAATGAAGCAGCCTCCTAAGTTCATATCCTTAGAGGAAGTATTTGCAAAAGAATATGGCGTTTTAGATTGCATTATAGAGCACTATTTTTCTAAAAATTCTAGAAGTGATTTTTATGTAATATCTCAAGAGACATCTGACAGTAGGCGAATTCAAGCAGTGCTTATGGAGATCAACAGGAGAGCATCGAAAGAGCTGAGCGCATACGTAGGTCATGGGATTAGAATTCGTGGGGCGATGTGTGAGCAATCAAGGGGAGTTCTAAGGACATATTATGACTCAAGGATATCGTCCATTGATGTTATCGGTAAAAGGTCGCTCACGACCCCGAGACATTTAAAGTCAAGAGAGGCGTACTTTGCAGTATCTGGATATATCGTAGACATAAGCTGGAATTACTCGAACCATGAGGACTTCTGGCTCTACATAACCCTTAGCGATATGACAAGCGAGGTGACAATAACGTCGAGGGGAGAGCACGCTCATGCTCTTAAAGAGGCCTTAGAAGAGCTCCTTGGAGAAGATCTAGGACTTTTTAACTCTAGACAGGAATACATATCATACAAGCTTGATCTTCTCTCTAGGATTATGTACCTGCCAGTTAAGGTGGCCTCTGAGAGGTACATGAAGTGCTCTACGTATGAGAAATTGCGCCTTAAGATGTTTGAGTCTAAACAGGGAGGGTATAAGGTAGTGGTCACTGAGGCCACAGACGAGGACGTGCTAGGAGACACTCCCGATGGGATATATGAGCACGGAGCTCTTGGAAGGATCGAGGAGGTAGAGGACTACGACATACCCTATGTGATCGTTAACGCAGGAGGGGAGTCGTTGAAGATAGCAGTTCATCCAGAGGGAGCCCATGAGGTGAGTACGGGAGATAGAATAGCGATCCTCTATAGGTCATCGACAAGCCTGGAACTCTGTACTAGAGGAGAGGGAGCGGCGCTCACTGATAGGGTGTACAACAGGCTTTTAAGAGAGTATAGGGGAGATGTCACTGTTTTGAGGAGAATTATGGCAATGCCTAGGATAAGGATGCTACCATAGCTATAGAATATAGCTTACTGAGAGGAAGTAAACGTATATGGCATACGCAACTATAAGTGCTGTGCCTAGAACTCTATCAACGCGTTTTCTGAGCAGGAGCCCTAGCTCTAGGATAATGAAGATAATAAGAGTGGCGGGATACGTGAGCCTCAGCGAGGGAGTATCCGCCGGGATGGGGCATATTACGGCAGCGAGTCCAAGCGCTATGGCAATGTCGATGATGTTCGCTCCGATGACGTTGCCAACGCTTATCTCACCTACCCCCTTTACTGCTGATGCTATTGACGTTGCGAGCTCGGGGATAGATGTGCCCACAGCAATTATGATTATGGATATGTAGACCTCAGGAACTCCTATAGCACGTGCAAGCCCTACACCACTCTCTTTGAGTCCAACAGAGCCCGCTATTACCATAAAAAGCCCGAGGAGAAGTATTACGATGACTCTTCTAACGTCCTCTTCTGCGCGCCCCTCCTCGTTCATGAACCCTCTTGAGGACCTGAACCTGTAGACATAGTACATGATGCCTATAAGAAGTAACACGAGGCCTTCAGCTCGCGAGAGGATGCCATCGACATATGAAAATATCCAGGCGAGCGCTGTCATGGTGATCATCACAGGGACATCCTCTATGTAGACATGTTTATCCAGAACCCTCCCTCTTCTAATAATTCCGTTTATTGCTAGCGCCACTCCAACGTTAAATATTATAGATCCTATGGCGTTGCCAAAGGCCACATCTGGAGAGCCCGTGGCGGCTGAGTATATAGAAACTGTGTTCTCTGGAAGCGTGGTTGATATACTCACGACTAGTATGCCAACAACTGTGTACGTTATCCTCAGTATATGCGCCAGCTCCTTTGAGCCCTCAGTAAACATGTCAGATCCTTTCGCTAGGACTACTATTGAAACTACTAGCGCGGCTGAGAGCATGATTACAGTAGGCGTGATCATGGCAATCCCTGATACGTCTCTTAAATAGTGCTGTTCTACACAATAAAGGCCTTTTAATAAAAAGTTTTTTGACATTCTTCCCGCTAAAGTGTGTGGATTCCTTGTGGGGAGGTTTGTGCTTCTACGGGAGAAACAAAAACAAGCCTCGCCCTTCAGGGCGGGGAGGAGGTCAGTTTAAGAAAACTAAATAGTTATGGAAGCGCAATAATGAGCTCTCAAACTTGATGGCCTTCTCCATAAGAGAACTGAGCAATATCAGAGCTAACTCTTTTATATGAGTATGCAGTTTCTTTTATATTCTAAAGTCATGGCCAAGGGAGCTGGTATGCCTGTAAAGATATCGCCCTACATATGGCCCAACGAGTACGTCCTTGGAATGCTACATCCCGTCATAAGAGCCTGGTTTACTAGCAAGTACGCGTCCTTTACGGACGTTCAGAGGAGAGCAATACCTCTTATACATCGTGGAAAGAGCGTATTGATGATGTCCCCTACTGGGAGTGGGAAGACGTTAGCAGCATTTATGAGCGCGATAAATGAGCTGTTCATTTTGGCCTCTGAGGGCAGGCTTGAGAACAAGGTGTACGTGGTCTACGTATCTCCACTGAGAGCACTCTCCAATGACATTAAAAGAAACTTAGAGGAGCCCATTGAGGGCATAAAGGAAATAGCAGAGGAGCTTGGCATAGAGATACCTGAGATAAGATACCTTGTAAGAACGGGCGATACAAAACAGTCCGAGAGGGCTAAGATGCTGAAAAAGGCCCCCCACATACTCATAACAACCCCTGAGACGTTCGCAATTGTGATCACATCTCCAAAGTTCAGGCAGTTGATGAAGGACGTTAAGTACATAATTGTTGATGAAATTCACGAATTATGTTCATCTAAAAGAGGAGTTCACCTATCATTAGCAATGGAGAGGCTTCAGGAGTACGTTGGAAAGCCCATAGTTAGGATAGGGATGTCTGCAACACAGGCTCCTATAGAGGAGATCGCAAAATTCCTTGCTGGTGGGGAAGTTGTTGGGGGTAAGTGGACCCCAAGAGATGTATACATTGTCAAGAGCTCTTTTCAGAAGGACATAGACATTCTTGTGCACAGTCCAGGAGACCTCGTCAAGGAGGGCCCTGAGGTTGTAAACGCTAGGATGTATGAGCTTCTAAGGAGATATATAGAGGATCATAGGACTACCCTCGTGTTCACGAACACTCGTAGTGGCGCCGAGGCAGTTTCGTATAAGCTCAAGGAAGTTGGGGTTGAGGGCGTTGGAACACATCACAGCAGCTTGAGTCCAGAGGTTAGGCTTAAGGTTGAGGAGGATCTTAAAAAAGGCAGGCTCAAGGCTGTTGTGACCTCCACCTCGCTGGAACTAGGCATAGATATAGGTTACGTTGATCTTGTGTGTGAAATAGGCTCGCCAAAGAGCATATCACGAGGCATTCAGAGGATTGGAAGAAGTGGCCATGCGATAAGTGCCACGCCAAAGGGAAGGTTCATAGCGATAAACAGGGGAGATCTCATAGAGTGTGCTGTCATAGCGAAGTGCGCAAAGATGGGAAAAATAGACAGGGTGAGGATCCCAGAGAACTCCCTGGACGTGCTTGCCCAGCACATAGTGGGCATGAGCCTTGAGAGGAAGTGGGGAATAGATGAGGCCTATAGGGTTGTTAGAAGGGCGTATCCCTACAGGAACCTTCCGTATGAGGAGTTCCTTTTAGTCCTTAAGTACCTCGGAGGAGAGTACAAGGAGCTCGAAAGCCTGAACGTCTACAGGAAGATCTGGGTTGACTTCGAGGAGGGGGTTTTCGGAAGGAAGAAGGGGTCTAGGGTCATCTATAACCTAAACGTTGGGACAATACCTGAAGAAACTAAGTACGCTGTTGTTTTGAGGGATCAGAGAAGGGTTGTTGGATACCTCTCTGAGGACTTTGCCATGGAGTTGAAGAGTGGAGATATATTTGTCCTAGCAGGCACTACATACGAGTTCTTAGGGTTTAAGGGGACGAAGATCTACGTGAGGGAGGCCCCAGGCAGGAGGCCAACAATCCCAAGCTGGGTAGGTGAGATGCTTCCGAGGAGTTACGATCTATCAATAGAGGTTCTGAAGTTCAGGGAGAGGCTGGAGAGGGAGATAAGGGAGTACCTTGTAGGGAAGAAGACAAAAAAGGACGTGCTGGACTTCCTCATGAGGGAGTACTATCTGGACCACAGGGCTGCGGAGGTGCTCTTTGAGTTCTCCCTAGATCAGGTTCTGTTCTCAGGATACATACCGAGCTTCCAGAACCTCGTTATTGAGCACTACAGGGAGAGCAGCAGGAGAAATCACATAGTTTTTCACTTTCCATTTGGGAGAAAAGTCAATGATGCGCTCTCAAGGGCATATGCTGCAGCTATGGCCTCTCAGTATGGGATAAACGTCAGGGTTACTGTCACTGACGATGGGTTCATGCTCACGACGGAGGAGCCCGTGTACTTATCGGAGGAGGACGTTACTAGGCTTGTAACTCCGGAGAGCATAGAGGAAATACTGAAGGCGTCAATAAGAAATACGGAGCTCTTCAATCAGAAGTTTAGGCACTGTGCTGTGAGGGCATTCATGATCCTCAGGAACTATAAGGGACATGAGATCAGCGCAAAGAGCCAGTACATAAAGGCCATGATGTTGCTGGAGGCCTCTAAGAAGTTCGAGGAGGGGCACCCGATATTCATGGAGACGTACAGGGAAATACTCACGCAGCACATGGACGTAGATGGGGCAAAGGAGGTCCTTAAAAACATATCCTCTGGCCTTTGGAGGGTTAGGGTATTACCTCCTACGGAGACTCCAATGCCGTTCTCACACGAGATAATAGCCAGCGGCTATGAGGACGTCGTTCTCATGGAGGATCGTGCTCTTGTGTTAAGAAGACTGCTGCAAAGGATAAAGACAAGGATTGCGGAGAAGGAGGTAGAGTTCAAGGACCTGGATTACCTGGAGAACTACTACAAGCTTAAGAGAGGTCTCATAATAAAGGGCCTGAGAAAGGAGGACTTATTGGAGCTCCTTGAGAGAGTGGGCTTCATACCCCTAACGGGCTCAGAGAACATTTACGAGAGGTTCATGGTCTCGGAGAGGACCCTGAGAAGGTGGATCAATGAGCTCATAGAGGAGGGAGCTGTGTCCATCATATCGCCGAGGAGAAGGAGATACATAACGCTAAAGAAGTACGAGAAGTTCTTCTCAATCCTCCTGAAGAGGCCTAAAGAGGTTGACATGGAGGAAGTTGAGAGGCTGATAAGCTCCTGGAATGAGGGGAAGAGGGACAAGGATGCGCTAAGGAGGATATCGCAGCTGGAGTCCATGGGGGTCGTTGAGGTGTACAAGCTCACGGAGAGAGGGATCCCTCTCTTCAGGATGAAGAAGCCCATCAAGGACAAGGTTAGTCCCGTGGAGGCCTATAAGTTCGTCATAACTAAGTTGTTGTACAGCCACGGGCCTCTTACCGTGGATGAGATAAGGGTAAAGCTGAGGGCTCCAGAGGAGCACACAGAACACATAAAGAGGGCACTTACAGAGCTGGAGCAAAATGGAATCATTGTCAGGGGGTTGTTCAGGGCGTTTGACGAGGTGCAGTACATGCTGAGATCAGACTATGAGGTGCTCAAGAGGAGGCCCATTCTCGAGCACGCCGTCTTGAGGTATATCCTGGAGAAGTCCTCAAGCAGGGATCATGCAAGAGCTCACAGCAACACGGTCTCATATAAGATCATAAACGCGCTAAAGCAGAGCATAATGGAGCAGAAGACAAGCGTGTTGATGGTGAATAGGAGAGGAGAGATTGAGGAGGTATCCCTGAACATAAGGGCATGTGACCTCCTGAGGGATCTTGAGAGGGACGTGGACGACATAATAGGAATAATAGGTCCAGGGGACTCTATTGGAGGGATCTTCACGGGATATAGAGATGACCTTCACAATCTCGTAGCCGGAAGATGTGTAATTGCGCACTTGAAGGACGGGGCGCTGACTCCCGCTGAGGGCGTTGACGAGAGCACCATAAGATACGTTATTGAGAGGCTTAAGTCTAAAACGGGAGCTGAGAAGTGCACAAAAATGTTAAATATGGAGGATCTATCATCAGTTTCTAAGGACATCTCACGCTAACCTACTAACCCTGGAGGTGCGTTCACGTTGCTAGACAAGGAGCTCTCCCTAGAGTTCTTTAAGAGAAATGGCTACGTTAGAAAGCGATGTAAGAAGTGTGGAAAGTACTTCTGGACTCTCAAGGAGGACTTAGAGGTCTGCATGGACTCTCCCTGTGTTGAGTACCAGTTCATAGGGAACCCCATAACGAGGAGGAAGTACAACTTAAGGGAGATGCGCGAGGAGTTCTTATCCTTCTTCGAGAGAAATGGCCACAAGAGGCTGAAGAGGTATCCCGTTGTCGCGAGGTGGAGAGATGACATATACTTCACGATAGCGTCAATTGCTGACTTTCAGCCTCACGTAACTTCTGGCGAGGCAGACCCTCCGGCGAACCCGCTTGTGATCTCACAGCCGTGCATAAGGTTCACGGACATTGATGCCGTTGGAAAGTCCGGAAGGCATTTAACTAACTTTGAGATGATGGCACATCACGCGTTTAACACTAAGGACAACTACGTGTACTGGAAGGAGGAAACTGTTGAGTACGCCCTGAAGTTCTTCACGGAGGTCCTAGGCATACCCAAAGAGGAGATAGTGTTCAAGGAGAATCCCTGGTTTGGAGGAGGAAACGCAGGCGCTGCCTTCGAGGTAGTGTGTAAGGGGTTAGAGCTCGCAACCCTTGTCTTCATGAACCTAAAGGAGGATCCTAATGGAGAGATCGAGATAGAGGGGACAAGGTACTCCTACATGGACATAAACATCGTGGACACGGGATATGGCCTTGAGCGCATAGTTTGGTTCACGAGAGGAGATCCGACGATATACGACGCCATATATCCCGACATAATAGAGCTAATACTCAGCCTATCGAGGGTCAAGGTGGACAGGGAGGACGAGAGGACCAGGGCGATACTCTCAGAGCTCTCAAAGACTGCTGCCCTGATAGACGTGGATTACCTAGAGAACTTGGATGACGTCTACAGGATCGTTGTTAAACGCGTTAAGGAAGTCCACGGTATTGACGTGCCATTTGAGGAAGTTAAGAGCATTGCCGAGACGATGAGCAAGGTGTACGCGATTGCTGACCACACTAGGGCATTGGTCTTCATGTTGGGAGATGGGGTCGTGCCCTCGAACATGAGGGAGGGATACTTCGCCAGGATGCTCATTAGGAGATCCGTGAGGATGCTTTATGACCTCGGAATTGACGCCCACGCCCTTTGGAGCATCATGGAGAGACACCTCGAGAACATGAAAGAGGACTATCCTGAGATCTACGAGAACAGGGAAATCATGAGGAGGATCATAGAGATAGAGGTAGAGAAGTACATGAACACGCTAGAGAGGGGGAGGAACATCGTAGCTAGGATAGTTAAGGCCAAGGGCGGCATAAGCGTTGAGGACCTCGTAGAGCTCTATGACTCCCACGGGCTTACTCCGGAGATTGTCAGGGAGATTGCAAAGGAACATGGAATTGAGATAAGCGTTCCTCCAAGGTTTTACTCCCTAATAGCGAGGAGACATGAGAGACCGATATCTGAGGAGAAGAGGAGAGAGATGGAGATACCATCAGAGGTTCCAGAGACAAGGCTGCTCTACTACGAGCTTGGAGAGCACGTTAAGGAGTTTGACGCCAAGGTCCTGTGGTCACGTGATAACTTAGTAATACTCGATCAGACGGCATTCTATCCAACGGGGGGAGGACAGGAGCATGACACGGGATTCCTCATAGCGGAGGAGGGAGAAAGGATCCCCGTCCTTGACGTGTTTAAGGTCGGAAGACATGTGGTTCACAGGATTAATGGGACGCTTCCTGAGGGAGCTAAGGTAAGAGGGATCATAGACTGGGAGAGGAGACGCCAGCTCATGATCCATCACACGGCAACGCACGTAATATTGGCTGCCGCTAGAAGGGTTCTGGGCCCCCACGTATGGCAAGCAGGGGCTGAGAAGACCGTTGACAGGGTCAGGTTTGACATAACACACTTCGAGAGGCTTAGCGAGGAGGAAATAAGGAAAATTGAGGAAGAGGCCAATAGGATCGTCTGGAGCTCTTATAAAATCACTAAGAAATGGCTCCCGAGAAAGATTGCTGAGGAGAAGTATGGGTTTAGGCTGTATCAGGGAGGAGTGCCGCCCGGCGCTGAAATACGTGTCGTCGTTATAGGAGATGAGGACGCGCCTGTAGACGCTCAGGCGTGTGGCGGAACACACTTGGACAATACCCTCGAGATCGGGTTCATAAAGATACTGAACACGGATCGCATTCAGGACGGCGTCATAAGGCTTGAGTTTGCGGCAGGCCCCGCAGCCCTCAGGCACGTCCAGAGGTACTATGAGAGCCTGAAGAACATCGCAATGAGGCTTAACACGAAGCTGGAGGACGTTGAGGCGTCAGTGTCCAAGGTACTGGAGGAGAGCAGTAGGCTCAGAAAGGAGCTGGAGGGACTTAAGAAGAGGATGGCTGAGATAGAGGCCATTAGCCCGTGGGAGAGCGTTGGGAAGTACGTGGGACATGATATCCTCTATAAGGGCGTGGAGGGAGGACTGGGAGAGGTAATGGAGGTCATAAAGAGGGGACTTAAGGAGAGGAGAGATGCAATACTCGTTGTGTGCGCGTCAGATGGGTCATTCGCTGTGGGAAGATCAAATGAAGTAGGAGTTGATCTAAGGGAGCTGGCAAAGGCTCTTAGAGAGCGCGGGATCAAGTGCGGCGGGAAGGAGGACTTCATAAGGGGGAAGGCGCCCTCGTGCAGCGATCTCCTCAAGTCCTTGAGAGATCTTTCTTCCTGAGACCTTTTTATTCTATTTATGCTCTCATTTTACTCTTAAGAGTTTAGGGATATTCCCATCTTCTTCATCTCGCGCTC
>Ga0190313_1000067_pt1 | contig 67381 bp, 73 predicted proteins | sample 4870071011_MG_FD_169989 | JGI IMG/M metagenome (GOLD analysis project Ga0190313, IMG submission 169989) | Hydrothermal vent sediment bacterial communities from Southern Trench, Guaymas Basin, Mexico - 4870-07-10-11_MG | ecosystem: Environmental > Aquatic > Marine > Hydrothermal vents > Sediment ...
GTGATTATGAGAGTGTTGTATTCGCCCCAAACTCACCACAAGAAATGCTAGACCTCACAATAAAAGCATTCAACACAGCAGAAATGCTAAGAACACCAGTAACAGTACTATCTGACGAAATAGTTGGTCATCTAAGAGAAAGAGTTGAAATTCCTGAGAAGGTTAAGATAGTTAACAGAAAAACACATCTCCCTGGTCATAGGATAGAATATCCGTTTAAGGCTGATGAAGATGATTTAGTTCCTAAGTTTCCTGTGTTTGGGAAGGGACACAGAGTACACGTCACTGGGCTCAGTCATTCAGAAACTGGATATCCTGTAGAAAGTGCTTATGAACACTCTAAGCTCATAAAAAGACTGTTTGAGAAAATAAGGAAAAGAACAAGAGAGCTATTTGATTATGAAGTAATAAATGAGAACTCAAAGGTGAAAATTGTATCTTACGGGTGTGTCTCAAGAACTGCAAGACTTATAGCAGAAAAAAGAGGAGTTGGTCTTATTAGGCTTAAGACATTAAACCCAATAGATGAGGAGTTACTTGGAGATCTCATACAGGACTCATATGTTCTCGTTCCTGAGATGAATATGGGACAGCTCTTCTACGACATAAAGAGAATAGGCTTAGAGTACGGAGCCTTAGAGGTTAGACCTTTCAATAAGATAGGCGGAGACCCTATATACCCAAACGAAATAGAGGAGGCGATAAAACAATGGCTGTAAGGAGAGAGGACTTCTTTAGATTCGAGAGATGGCCTCACATGTTCTGCCCAGGATGTGGTCTTGGAACTATAATGAATGCACTCTATTTCGCAGTATCTGAGCTTGATCTAGACTTAGATAAGCTTGTTATGGTTGGAGGAATAGGATGTACTGGAAGAATTCCAGGATACCTCAACATAGACTCGATGCACGTCACTCACGGTAGAGCAATACCTGTAGCCTTAGGTCTTAAGCTTGCAAATCCTGAACTTGAGGTTATAGCAATAGGAGGAGATGGTGACATTGCTGGCATTGGTGGTAACCATCTCATACATGCAGCAAGAAGAAACATAGACATAAAGGTTATTCAGGTTACAAACTTTAATTACGCACTTACTGGTGGTCAACTGGCTCCCACAACTCCTAAAGGAGTTATAACAACAACGACACCATATGGAAATCAGGAGTACTTCTTTGATACTGCAGAACTTGTTGCAGCAGCTGGAGCAAATTGGGCAGCAAGGTATTCTACACACGATCCTAAGGGGCTTATAATGGGATTTAAGAAGATGTTCTCTCATAGGGGATTTGTCTTTGTCGAAGTACTCTCTCAGTGTCCAGTGCAGTTTGGAAGAAGAAATAAGATGAGAAGCCCAACAGAGGTTCTTGAATGGCTTAAGTCCAGAACAACATATGATAGAAAGAAAGTTGAGGAGCTAAGGAAAAAGGTAGGAGATCCTGTATTCCTTTTAGGAGAGATTGTAAGTAGAGATAGAAAGCCTATTCCATGAGGGTGATCTATTTGAGAGATGAACTTGGAATATTCATAGGTGGTATAGGAGGGCAGGGTGCTATATTAGCAGGAAATATTATAGGAAGGATCGTCGTGGAGTATAGAGGTCTATATGCCACTATGGAAGCTGCCTATACATCTCAAACTATGGGTGGTCCTAGTAAGGCTGAGGTAAAGATCTCAAGGGTTCCTATAGTATACCCATTTCTTGAGAGAATTGACTATCTTGTTGCCCTTCACATGTGGCCTCTTAAGAGCGAAAAAGTGTTAAGCCTCCTTAATAACGATAGCGTAATTATCTACAACAGTGACGTCTTACAAGAGAAGCCTAAAGATGCTCCTGGAAAAGAGATTATAGGTATTCCAATGACAAGCATTGCAAATGATGTAAATAACCCAAGGGCTGTAAACATGGTAGCACTTGGAGTTCTTACCAAATACATAGGGGACTTCATATCATTAGGGGACATTGAGAGACTTCTAAAGGAGCTATTTAATGAGAAAATTGCTGAAAGCAATATACGTGCATTAAGAGCAGGATATGCATATAAAATCTGAAGAATCCTGTCTTTGTTTGTGTGATTTATATGGAGGAAACTCGTATAACTTTATCAGATGGTAAAGTCGTTAGGGTTATCATACAAAGAAGGAAGATTATTGCACAATGTTGTGATAGGACTATTGAAATATCATTAGATGACATTCCAATAATTGAAGCAGCGCTAACAGCGTATTATAGAAAAATGCTCATAGATGCTGGTAGCAGACTGTAGTAACTCTCGGTGGAGAACATATGAAGATTTTTATTAAAGGAGTTGTTCAGGGAGTTGGATTTCGTCCCACAGTATCTAGGGTAGCTAGAGGTCTTGGCCTTCATGGATATGTGAGGAATAGAGGGTCATATGTTGAGATTTTTATTGAGGAAGATGAGAGAGTAAATGAGTTTCTCACTCTTCTTAAGAAAAGTTTACCCCCAATTGCAAAAATCACAAGCATAGAGTTGTCAGATGCTCCTCCAGATGAGGAGTACGATGGATTTGAGATTAAAAAGAGTAGAGACGACGAAAGAACGTCTATAGTGCCTCCAGATACTGCAATATGCGAGGACTGCTTAAGAGAATTATTCGATCCTAGCAACAAGAGATATCTTTATCCATTTACAAACTGTACGAAGTGCGGTGCTAGATTCTCACTAATAGAGGATCTACCGTATGATCGGGAAAGGACTACTATGAGGCTTTTTCCAATGTGTGAAGACTGCTTAGGAGAGTACTTAGATCCTGCAAATAGAAGATATGATGCACAGACCATATCATGTAGAATCTGTGGTCCTAAAATGTATTTAATTAATAGGAAAGGAGAAAGAATGTACGTCGAAAATCCCATAAGAGAGTTTGCTAAAGCTATAGACTCTGGCGCAATAGGTATTATCAAAGGCTGGGGAGGCTATCATGTAGTATGTAAGCTATCGGAGATTCCAAGACTTAGAAGACTATATAATAGGCCGACAAAGCCATTTGCAGTAATGTTTAGAGATCTAAAAAGCATTGAAAAATATGCCTACGTTAACGATAAAGAGCGTGAACTCCTTCTGTCACCAATAAGACCTATAGTTCTTCTGAGAAAGAGGATAATAAATGAAGAAACTGAGAACATAGCACCAGGACTTCCATATATTGGGGTTTATTTACCATACTCCGCCATACAGCACATTCTTTTCTACTACTTACGATCAAATGCTATAATAATGACCTCAGGAAACCTCCCTGGAAGGCCTATGGCAATCACCGACGAAGAAGCCATAAAGCTTCCTGCAGATATATACCTTAGCCATGAAAGGCCAATAGCGAATAGGGTTGATGACTCCGTAGTTAAAGTGTATAAGAATAGGACGTTTATTATAAGAAGATCTCGTGGCTATGTTCCTTTGCCATTCCCTGTTGATCATGACTATAAGATTCTCTCTGTCGGTGCTGAGATGAATATAACATTTACAATATCAAAAGATGGGTATATGTTTACAAGCCAGCACATAGGTGACGGTATCGACTACGAGGTAATTGAGTTCCTTATTACAGCAGTGGAGAAGTTTAAAAAGATTCTCAGGATAGAAGACTTTGACCTTGTCGTAGCTGACAAGCATCCAAAATATAGCACCCGTGAATTTGCAGAAAGATACTACGAAAATGTAATACTTGTCCAACATCACCATGCTCATGCAGCAACACTTCTCTATGAACACAACACTGAGAGCGGAGTTTTTCTGTCATTTGATGGCACAGGATTTGGAGATGACGGTACTATTTGGGGGGGAGAGCTCCTGTACGCAACGCGTACAAAGTACGTTCGTATAGCATCCCTTAAGCCAGTAAAGTTAATAGGTGGTGAAAAAGCTATATGGAATCCTCATTTGTCATATCTCTCGTTTCTTAGAGCTATAGATGATGTTAGGCTAGAAGATACAGTACCTGAACACATGCTTAAGGTTGCACCGTGGACTTCAAGTATGGGAAGGTTCTTAGATGCCCTATCATATGCGTTAGGACTCTGCAGGAGGGCAACATATGATGGGGAACCTGCAATGAGGTTAGAGTCGTTGCTCTTAATGGGCGAAGGTAAGCCTTTTGAGGTAGATGTAGAGGTTAAAGATGGTATAAGACATGTAAATCCCTATCCTTATCTACAGGACATTAAAAAACTTAGAACTAAGAAGGATAAAGCGGATTTTGTATATAGGCTAATATATGGCACTATGGAAGCATTCATGGATATTGTGGATGATTACTCTTCCAAGCTTGGAACGCACTATGTAGGGTTTACCGGTGGTGTTTCCTATAACATACCTATGACTGAAATGTTTGAGTCCTTGGCTGGTGAGCGAGGGCTTATTCCATTACTTCATGATATCACCCCAAATGGAGATGCAGGAATATCTATAGGTCAAAACTATATAGCAAGTGGTCTAATACTAAGTGGTGAGGTTGATGTGCCTAGCAGTTCCGGGAAGAATTATTAAAATTGAAAACGATGGTAAACACGCTATTGTAGACTTTGGAGGATCCAGAAGAAAAGTTAACATAATGCTTATTCCAGAAGTAAAAGTAGGAGACTACGTTCTTGTGCATGCAGGATTTGCCATCCAAAAGCTAAGAGCAAAGGATGCCGAGGAGATCATTGAAGACCTTAAGAGGGTTATGCACGCTTTTTTTAGGTGACGTCTCTTGAGGAAAGTATTACTTGCCATAGGAAATGACCTTAAGGGCGATGACTCTGCCGGAATGCTCGTTGGAAGACTTGTCATGAACATGTGTAAGTCTTGGAAGGTATACCTTGGGGGTATTACTCCAGAGTCATATGTCTTCAAGATATCTGAAGAAAAGCCAGATGTTCTAGTGATTGTAGATGCAACGATAATGGGAAAGGCTCCTGGAGAGTACTTTTTAATACCTCTTGAGAGAGTATCTCGTGAAATAATGCTTTCCACACATAGAATCCCTACAAGACTTATAGTAGAGCTCCTTAGGGAGTCCTGTGGAGAAATATATTTCATAGGCATCCAGCCTAAGACCCTTGACTTTGGTCCGCCCTCAAGGGATGTCATAAAGGCCTGTAAAGAAGTTGCAAAAATTATCTGCGAAGACCGGTATAAAGAGATCAAAATGCTTTAGTCTCGAAGCTTTCTTCCTGCTATTATATACCCCGTGTGACCTATGACCTTGTTGTCAGGTCGTGTTCCAAGGGGCTTTACTAGGATATTTCTCATGAGAAGCTCGACTATCTCCAAGTTATAAAACCCCTGATTTTTGAGCTCTAAGTATGTTTTTCTTGCTTGCTCTATTGTGGGGACATACGCAACGAAATGCCCAAATGGCTTCAACGCATTTCTTGCATGCTCAACAACGTCCCAAGGCTCAGGAATATCAAGAACAACGGCATCTATATTTGACTCGTCTATGCCCTCTTTTATATCTTTTAGTTTCATGTCCACATACTCATGAAGCCCCACTACCCTAAGGTTATAGTAAGCTATCTTAAAAAACTCCTCATTTATATCGTAGCTTATTACTTTGCCCGTAGGCCTGACGAAGTTCGCAAGGACTATTGTAAGGCCTCCGCTACCAATTCCCCCTTCTACGACAATACTTCCAGGTCCTATATTTGCATACAGTGCTATTAGCCCAGAGTCCTTTGGAAGTATTATCTGTGCTTTTCGCTTAAGCCCTCTAATGCACTCGACCACAGAAGGGGGTTGTAAGAGTACTGGCTTATTTCCTAGGTACACGATGTCACCGTATTCCTTTCCAGTGAAATCTTTAGGATTAAATACTCCAAATCCCTTTGTTTTGATCACTTTATCCTCAACTATTATGTTTTTTCTTCTGCCCTTCTTTAGATCTAGGAGTACTATGGGGTCTCCAAGTCCAATGAGCATCATAATTTCCCTCTTATCCCTACTTCATACAGGGATTTTCCTATGCTTCTAATCGAATACAAATCCCCTAAAAACTGAGAGATTACCCAGAGGTTCGTTCTTACATGATTTGTTATTTCTCTAACCTTATAAAGGGATTTTCCATGCGCTAATACCATAAATGGAGGAAGCTGATCAGCAGCATGAATGTCTAAGGTTGCTCCAGAGAATACTTCTCTTTTAAGGGACTCAACACACTCTTTTGCTACTGTCTCTGCTCTTACACCCTTTTCACCAAGTCTATCAGCTCCAAGAACGGTTTTTTCAAATTTTGCACATATAACTGCTCCTGTTCCTGGAGAGAGGCTTCTTCCCTTGTCAATTGTAACCCTTGGGGTAACTTTAAAGGTGTTGTATCCCTCAAGCATTAGGGTTCTCTTCATGCGCTCAGCTATGTGTTCAGGGAGATTGTAGAGCCATATGGACGCATTAACTTCAAGGAGGGCACCACGCTCGTCTAGGGTTATTGGGCGAAGTCTTGCTCCTGCACCTTTTACTATGATCTCTCCACCGCCTTTAGGATAGAAACCTCTTGTACGAAGCTCAAGATCAAAGTTAAATCCCATATATTGAAGAAGTGGTTTAATAACGCTCCTGAAATAGTCAATTGGAGGAGACCAAGGAACGTCTGTACCTCCTCTTATCTTCACCTCAAATGATCCTTCAACAAGTGTAAGGACTGGAAGTAGGCTCTGAAGTACTAAAGTAACACTTCCAGCGGTTCCAACGTCAAAGAAATACCTTCCGGGTTTAGGACTGCCTGGGTAGAATGTTATCTCTGTGGATCCTAATCTTAAGCCTTCTACTTTAGCTCCTGATACCTCAGCAACGGCTTTTATAGCAGTAATGTGCTGATTCCTAAGGCCAGGATTACTTCTTTTCTTTCTTATGTTTATAACTCTAACTGGAATTCCAGTGATTGCAGACAATGCTACTGAGGTCCTCAGTATCTGTCCTCCACCCTCACCATATGAGCCGTCGATAACAACGGGCTTCAAGAATAACACCTCAGAAAAAGCTCTATGAACATTTAACTACCAGTAGTCTTTTCTTGCAATTTCTCTTAATCTTTCAACTCCGTTTATCTCCTTAATGACCTCTACAACAGCCTTTGGAACCAAATGTTCCCAAGGCTCTCCTGAGATCATCCTGCGTCTTATCTCTCTACCTGAGTAGACTTCTCTTTTATAAAAACCAAGGGGCCTAACCTCATAGCCTTCCTCTTTAAAGAGTCTCATTACTAGAGGATTATTCGAGTAGACAACTCTAAATGGAGGAACTAATGATCTGACGTGTGAGACCCATATTGCATTCCTCTCAACGTCCATTATAGGAACAAGGTAATAGTTCGTTATCCCTTCAGCCTCTAATGCTCTTGATATCATCAGATGTCTTTCTCCTGCTGTAAATGGATTCTTTAGAGTGTGACTCTCTTGAGCACTCCCTATTCCTATGATTATTGCATCATGTGCATTTGCTACTCTTTTTATAACATAAAGATGTCCTAAGTGCATTGGCTGAAAGCGCCCTATGATCAGTGCCCTATTATATTTCTTCTGCAATGGGTTTTCTTTCATGGGGCACGACCTCTTTCACGATGCCCATAAACCTCTCTAGTAGCGCTTTCTTTTCTGGAGTCTCTGCAAGGGCTTCTTTGAGGACATCATACAGTGTTCTAACAGGGACTATCTTAACATCTGAGGGTATCCTAACAACCCCTATATCCTTGTAATTTCCATATGGTATTAGAATCTTCTTTATGCCATTATTAACTGCTGCCTCAATCTTTGCAGCTATTCCACCAACAGGAAGTACTTCGCCACGAACACTCAGTGATCCTGTCATTGCCACAGACTGATCAACTGGTATCCCCTCAAGAGCAGATATTACTGCTGTTGCAATTGATATTGATGCTGAATCCCCCTCAACTCCCTCATAAGTCCCTATGAACTGTATGTGAATGTCCATGGTCGATAGGTCCTTGTTTGAGTACTTCTTAAAAAGCGCTGAGACATTCTGTACGGCCTCTTTAGCGATATCTCCAAGCTTTCCTGTGGCTATTATTCTACCTTCCTCCTTGGAAAGGGATGGTGTAACTTCCGCCTCTATTGGGAGTATTATCCCAACGTAATCATGGAGATCTCCACCACCAAGTATTGCTAAGCCGTTTACTCTTCCTACTCTATAACCACTTGTTATAATCTCCATGTACTCCTTCTTCATTGCCATGTATCTATCTGCTATCTGCCCCTCAAGGGTTCTAAATAACTTTTTAGCCTCTATAACATCGTCCTTAGTGACAAGTCTGTGCCCCTTAGACCTTGCAACATCCCCTGCAACTCTTATAAGACCTCCTAGTTCTCTAAGCCTTAATGTTAAATATCCTCTTCTTCCAGACATGCGTTGAGCTTCTTTTATTATCTCTGCAATTGCTTCTTTGTCAAAGTGAGGAATCTTCCCATCCTTTGCAACTTCTTGCGCTATGAACCTTATGATCTTTAGCCTGTTTTCATGAGTGTCTGGCATTTCATGATTTACTACTACTTCGTATCCATAACCACGAATTCTAGACCTAAGAGCTGGATGCATGTTTCTTACAGTCTCGAAGTTTCCTGCTGCTACGAGTATAAAATCACATGGGACAGGATCTGTCTTTATCATTGATCCAAAGCTTCTCTCGCTTTGACCTGTTATTGGGAACTTCTTTTCTTGCATTGCTGTAAGAAGCTTTATCTGAGTCTCTATGTCTAAGGTCCCTATTTCATCTATGAACAATACTCCCTTGTGAGCAAGATGGATCGCACCCGGCTCTACTAAGTGATTTGGTGGTGTTTCTAGTCCTCCAGACTGAAATGGGTCGTGTCTCACATCTCCTAGAAGTGCTCCTGCCTTAAATCCAGTAGCATCAACAAAAGGTGCCTGATCTCCTGGATTATGCGATACCAGAAGCTTAGGATACTTAGGCTTTGGCATCATTTGGGGATTACCCCTCATGAGCAGGTAAAAGAATAATACGAAGAATACAATCATTATGAGCGCAGTAACGTCTATAGTGCCGCCGCCAACAAGTGCATTAGCTATAACAAGACCAAGCATAAGAAGGACGATTGCAAATATAAATGTGTTTAGCGAAGACATTCTTGAGTGTAACTCTAACATCTCTCTCTTCTTCTCTTGCTCTACGATCTCCCTGCCCTTTCCTGCAGGCACTACCCTTATCTTAGGGTTAAGCGGATCTTCTGGGTTGTAGTAACACAATACATCCTCAAGTTCTTCTCTTGGAAGAAGCTCTGCCATAGCTCTTGCCATCATGCTTTTTCCGGTACCAGGCTCTCCTATTAATAACACGTGCCTCCTTTGAAGTGCTGCCTTTTTTATTATTTCAACAGCATGGTCTTGTCCTATAACCTGATCTATGAGCCTTTTTGGAATTTTAACATCAGCAGTACTTTTAATATCAACGCTTTCAATCCACTCATCAACGGGAGGAAGCTCCTCCCGAGCATTTTTCTCCATCAGTAACACCTTCTAGGATTAAAATAAATCATAAACATTGAACTACTGCCGTCTATAAGATACTCTAGTTCACCTTATACATTTTTGTCAAACAGGATGATGATATTTAATTTGTTTGGTTGTAAATTCATAGGGAATTTCCCGCGATAGCGTCAAGACACTATGACGTGATGCAAGGAAAGCTCAAACAGGGCAGACTACTACGAATAGAGGAGTAATACATGCTCTTATGTGATATCCATGCATGAAATGTATGAAACTTAGCAAATTCAACATTCTTTCCCACTAGGAAGGACGTTTTCTTGGTAGTGTATTATAAATAATTAGACCTCTTTGTCTATTAAGCTTCCTCTAATGAGCTATATTCTCAGATCTTTCAGTTTTCTTTTAAATCGAGCTATAACAGCATTGACTATAGCCTCTGCATCCCCTACAGCATTTATTCCTGCTGCCATTGGATGTCCTCCGCCTCCACCTCCGAACTCCTCTGCAACATCTCTACAGATCTCTGATGCATCTATCCCCCTCTCAGCAAGCCATGGTCTTACCCTTACGCTTACTCGTGCCTCTTCATCCCTCTGAGCCCCAACAACAGCTATATCCGCTACTGTTGATACCATTAAGGCTGCAGCATCACCTTCATATGCACTTATGAATGACTTTACGATTATCACTTTGCCAAGATCCTCGTAGAGCATCCTCTGAAACGCCTTCACCATCGCTATTCTTTTTCCTCTGTCATACTTAAGAGAGGGCTCCTCCAGAGACCTTATAATATCTTTGAGATCTACTCCTTTTAAATAGTCTAATAGATCGCAGACTACTTTTATTGTTCTATTGTTTGCATATCTAAATCTCGCAGTATCTGTAATTATGCCAGAGATCATTGCCTGCGCCATTTTTTCATTAGGACTAAATCCAATGGCCTTAAGTATGTCATATACTATCTCGCACGTAGCAGATCTTTCTTCATGTATATATAAAAGAGCAGAGTTAAACTTTGGATTTTCTGAGTGATGATCTATAATTATAATCCTATCAGCGATGTCATAGAAGGGGAAATCCCCTATCTGCTCTAGGCTGTTTGTATCTATTATAAAATAAAATGCATCTTTCTCAATAGGCACTTTATCTAATATCTCAATGTTTGCGTTAAGCCTTAGCATTAGCTCTCTACTAAGTCTTGATATACCAAGAGGAGCACATAAGCCTCTTGGAGGATTTGATATCTCATAGAGAACATATGCTGCTGCTACTGCATCAACATCTGCATTATGATGAACAATAAAATATTTCTTCTCTTTTGATTTAAGTATTACCTTTAGCCTTTCAATTTGATCACTACTGAGTGACATTTCTTTGAGCACCAACAATTGACTTTATCTTACTCTCTAGAGCCTTTATTTTGTCCATAAGGCTCTGTTCTTGTTTTTTCACGGCATTTATTCTTACCCCAATGAGCTCTAGCTCCTCCTTAAGCTCTGAGAGAACCCTATCCTTAGGCCTTTTTACGAGAATTGCCCCAATGCTCTTATAAACAAACTTTTCCTCCGAGCTTTCAAGTTCTGATATTGCATTCTTTAGCTCAGACTGCCTTGACTCTAGCGTCAACCTCTGTGACTGCACTATTTGATACTGCTGTCTAAGCTGCTCGAGCTGAACTATAAGTTGTTGAATCTCCGGAGGAATTGATGCCAATAACAACACCTCCTAATCACGCAATTTCATTTAATATCTTTTCTGAGACATAAATCCACTTAAGATAGGACATGATAGACGCTCTTAAGGCATTAAAGTCCTTAGACTCAAATGAGATTTTAAGAACATTACCCTCAACACTTAACTTAACAAGAGACCTCTCGGGATTTGCAGGTTCCTCTAGCTTAAGGCTGTTATAGAGAACTAAAGCATAGGGACCAATGACTGTGAGTTCAGCTTTCCAATTATTTTGTCTCGTATGAGGCATCATCCCCAAGAAGAGCCCCCGAAGGTCTTGGCTTTATGAATACTTGTGAGGAACACTCACACCTTGTAACATCCCTTGCAGGACCTCTTAAGGGTTTTTTATCAAGGCTCTTCCCACAAAATAAACAAATATAGGAGTTTTCAAGTTCAGACATTTTTCACACCTCATCTAGTCTTTGACTTGACAGTCTCAAGGGCAGTTTCTACCATATCTCTCAGCTGAGTTCTTGGAAAGTACATCCCACCAGCGAATTTATACCCACACTTTCTGCACTGCCATATTCCAGAGCTTATGCGCTTTACCCTACGCGCTCCACAGTTAGGACATTTATGCCACTGTTTTTGTATGACCTCAATATCCCTGACTAGGTTCCTTATTCTAAGACCGTATCTAGGGCCAAATCTTGCTGCAGGTCCAAGTTTTTTAGTCCTGCGAGACATTATCATGACCTCCCTACACTCTTCAGCACTAGTTCTCGAAGCTCTGTTGTTTTTATTTTAGTCTTATTAATAATTTTTTCTACCTCATCAAAATCTATAAACCCACTGTTACTTTTCTGTATTGAACTTATTATTCCCTTTTCGTTCATGCCAACAGTAATTCTAACGTTACTTAGCTTTTCTTCTATTAGATTTGGATCTACTACAAGGTGCTCTCCAAGCCTTACAAATGTTGTGGTTAATGGGAGACAATTAAGCTCTAAAGGCTGCGGTTCTGACCCATAGCCATATCTATCCTCTGGTATCTTTGTTGTAAGAAGTGCTGCTAGTGCCCCAATCATAGAAGCATCTATCAAGTTACCATCATAATCTATAACATGGATATCTATCCATATTTCCCATACTTCTTTTCCTTCTTCTATGACAAGCTTGTCGAGGGGTATTGCACGACTTTCCCTGAGAGTCCTATCTATTATCCTTGAAAGCTCTATGGCATTTTCATTTGGAGGCCCAGGCTCAAATGTTGGCGATGCTGTAGGCACGAGTTCTGCATTTGTTATAAGAATGCCTCTATCGGGAGTATCTGGAAATGGAGATCCTATACTTACTTTTACACCAACTATAACTTGCGTAGCGCCAAGAGACACTTTTGCTGATCCCTCTGCCTTTTCAGCAAACCCGACCTCTATGGATATGGGCCTATAGGAGTCAAAATCCCTTCCATCAATCCTCATTCCCTTGGATGCCAATTCAAGGACATAGTTAGCCTGAAGTTTTGGTATTATCTCTTCCAGCTCTGCCATTTAGAGCCCCTCCAAATCAACATATTTTCTTTTAAGTGCCTCCTTCTGCATCTCATATATTTTCTCACAGGCATCCTTTACCATTTTCATTGCAGTTCTTACCTCTTCCTCAGTCATCTGACCATCCATCTGCCAGTAAACTATCCTATTCTCCTTAACCAACATCGCCATAGGCATGTCTGCTTCTCCGTAGTTATCTTCCTCTTTGTTAAGGTCAAGAACTACATATCCATCTATCTTACCTGCAGCACATGCTGTAACAAGGCCTCTCATTGGAATTCCCGCATCTGCAAGTGCTAGACTTGCGGCCGTAATTCCTGCAGTTCTAGTACCAGCATCTGCCTGTAAAACTTCTATAAAAATGTCTATGGCCGATCTAGGGAACTCTTCAATAAATATTATCCCTGAAAACATCTCTGCTATAAGCTTTGATATCTCAACGCTTCTCCTTGTGGGCCCAGGCTTTACTCTCTCTTCTGTAGAGAATGGTGCCATGTTATATCTGGCTCTCACAACAGCCTTTGTGGGATCTTGCATGTATCTCGGATGAAGCTCCCTAGGACCATATACTGCGACTAATATTTTGTTTTTACCCCATTCCACGTATGCAGATCCATCAGCCCTATTAAGCACTCCTACCTTCATCTTTATGGGTCTTAGTTCATCAAGCCTTCTTCCGTCAATTCTTCTTAGGTTCTCATCCACTAACTTCAGTCCTGGAGGTTTCTGCATTCCCATACAAATGCACCCTCGTAAATAGCTTTTCACACTCCTTATTATTACTTAAATAAATCCTTCAGCTCACTCACTCTCTTGTCAATATACTTTGAAACAAGTTCTGTAAGCCCTACCAGATGTGAGTATCTTGATATTATATCAAGGGCTTCTCCAACGATCATTGCCGCGATGGGATGTCCTCTCACCCACACAACCCCATTCTGTCCCACTAATATTGAGGTTCCTGTCTTCTGTTTTATCATCGATACCATTGATCCTCCCTTTCCTAGTATCCTCGCAACCTTAGACGCTGGGAAGAAGAATAACGTCCCTGATGTAAGTTTTCTGGCCCTAGTGTCCTTCATTGTTACAAATACTCTTCTAGTTTCATCCACAGCTTGAATCTTTGCTATAACAGCATCTCCTATGTTTAAGTACTTTCCTGTCTCCCCGAATCCAACTTCCCAAGGGGTTTCATTAGCATGAAGAACTCCAGGGTAAGGCGAGTTCAAGTTCAGTAGCCAGAAGACAGGTTGTACGTCCTCGATGATCCCTATGACTATGTCATCTCTCTTAGGAAGATATTTCGCATTTAGTGGAATTACAGTTCTTGTGGGTTGGGGTATCCCTATTACTGCAGAGTACGTCCTTGACCCATCAGAGTATGCATATAGCGTTGGCATCAAAGGTCTGCCATCGCCAAGAAAGTCTCCAGGGAATACTAACTCCCTTGACTTGTGTCCAGAGAGATCTAGCCTTGGCACATATCTCATTTTTATCACTCATGTCTTTCAAGTATCGCTGTCTGAACATTTCCTTTTGTTATCTGAGCAAGTTTTTCAAAGAACTCCGTAACAAGACCTGCCGGAACTTCCGCTGTGAACTCCCAGGATCCATCTGAAAGCCAATCCTCCTTTATTATTGTTGCATACTTCTGAACAATGCTATATGCTTTTCCAACATACTCAGGAGGTATTCTTACCTCCACTTTTGCAACTTCTAGCCTTATTGGTATTATCTTCCTTATTTCGTTAAGAACTTCCCTGACTTGCATTTCAGCAGGTTTAAAGGGATCTACACTCACATTTGCTTCTTCCATAGCAGCCTCAATCCTCTGTGGCGGTATCGGAGTCCCTGTTCTAGGATCTACAGCCTTTCTTGATATAATGGTTATTATCTGCTTTCTCTTCTCTTCTATCATCTTTCTTCTCTGCTCTGAAGTAAGTTGAACCTCGCCACTGTTTATTATTCTTAAGGCTATTTCATATATGTTGTCAGTGCCAAATATCTTCACAAGTTCACTCTCTGGAACCCTCTCACCCTTTTTACTATCTCTAAACACCTCTTCAGCTGCAAGTATTTCAGCAATTTCTTCATGGGATACTTTCTCTCCCCTATGTAATTTTTCCTTGATTTTTCTAGCCCCTTCTGGATCTACTAAAATCTCAAATCTTTCTCCAGAGTACTTAAGGCGTGCTATCACAGCCTTATCTAAACTCACAGGCATATACTATCACCTTCAAATAAGAATCTAAACAAATACTGTGAGAACACAAAAATGTAATACAAAGAGTTAGAACAGATTATTATCTAAGCCCGTCAAGGATCCCTCCAAGTATTTCTACCCTTTCCTCCTCAGTCAACTTGCGAGCCTTCTCTCCTCTCTTGACGATTGCTACCTCTATATTTCTAGGATCTACCTTTCCTTCATTTGCAACATACAAAGCCTTTACGGCTATTCTAAGGGCCTCGTCCTCTGACATATTGTCCCTGTACTCACTTTCAAGCACGCTAAACGCAGAGTTTCTGCCTATTCCAAGAGCAGAGGCTTTAAATCCTATATAATTACCACTTGGATCAGTCTCGTATAGGTGAGGCCCCGAGGAATCAACGCCCCCAATAAGCAGAGAGACCCCATATGGCCTTGCTCCCCCGTACTGGGTGAACGCTTGGATGTGATCACATATTTCCCTTACTAAGACGTCAATGTCTATGGGTTCACCATATCGCCATCTATTCTGTTGTGCGATTAGCCTAGCTCTCTCTACTAGAGCTCTCCCATCAGCGATCCATCCCGAGACCACTGCTGCCACATGATCGTCTATTATGAACACTTTCTCAACACTATCCCTCTCAACTAGCGGGCTTGGAATTATCCTATCGCCTAAAAGTATAACCCCGTCTGAGAACTTAACTGCTATAGATGTACTTCCTCTTTCAACAGCTTTCATAGCATATTCTACCTGAAAAAGCCTGCCATCTGGAGAAAATATTGTAATAGCACGATCATAACCCATGTTTGGTTTCATAGAACTCACCCCTCTTCATAAATCACGCACATCACATCTCTTGACTCGTTGATCTTTATTTTGATTTGAGAGCCCATTAAAGCACAATTACTTACAGAGGATCTTACTTATATACTCTCCGTTAATTTTACTCTCAAGCAGTTGATCTTATATTTTATCATAAGTTACCTAAGATTAAAAGACAATGCGTTTAATGCCCTCAGTTATGAGTTCATCTAGAGTCTTCTTCTCCTCTGCCGCAGTCCCTCAGTGGGCAATCTCATCTCTTCAAGCTTTTTTATTAACGTTCTAATTGTGCCCGATGTTATCAGCGGAAATATGGTCACTCTCACTCCATAAATGTTATCTATAGATATTAACGCTTTTATCACATCCTCCTTTAGCCTATGAGGCACTCTAAGAACAAATACATAGCCGTTAAACCCTACTGGAAAAAGTACCCCATGTGTTCCAAACAGCTCAATTTCTAGATCCCTTATTTTAGAGGCAAGAATCCCCCTACTCAGCGGTTTTTCACTGACTATAAGAAAGGCTATATATCTTCTTCTATAAGCTCTACTCTTAACAACCATACAGTATCCCACAAGCTAGATTAGAGGGGATTTCCTATCCTAAGACCCTTCTCAGCTAGAATTATTGGGTGGATATCATACGAGTGTCTCACGCCTCTAAACTTCTTAACCTTTACAGCAGGTATACGTTTTTCCTTTAAGCTTATAAAGCCTGTAACCAGCCATGCATCTGAAATCACAGAAAGGGTCTCTATAAGCTCTTTGGATCTTGTATTAGCGTTTACGACTATTCCGACAACCTTTAACTCACTTTTTAGATCTATTAGAGAGTTCACTAATACAGGCAACCCATAATCTGGTCTAAGTCTAACAAACGGTGAGTCTAAAGGATCTACTACTAAGATAGCGAGCTTATTCTCAAGAACTTCACTTGAAGTCTCTCTAACAGAGTACAGAACTTCCGATATGTCTCTTTCGGGAGACTCCTTAAACATCTTAGCAAGATCCATTGTAATGAACCTTCCACCAACTAAAGGAGATCTAATTGGTACTTTCATAAACGCTAGATAGTCCTCAAATCTCCTACCCATGCCTGAGGCGTCTAAATATATAGCGTAGAGATCTGAGTATTTGATTATGTCTGCAACTATGTTCGCCATAAGCACTGTCTTAAATGATCCTGGAGGTCCTGTTATAAGCAAAATTATGTTCGTTTTTATCTTATCATAAATTATAGGAGAGAGCACAGATATTGAAAGACCTCTTTCAACGGTTCTCATGATAAACACCAAGCATTATATTTCATATATTCTGTCCTTCGTCTTAATGACCATTCTTCCTGTGGAAACATAAAACTTAACACTCCTACCAACGTTACCAAGTGTGTCCTCAGCTATTAGGTTTATATCGTACTTTTTAAGCGTTTCTTTTACAGCATCTACGTTTTTCTTCCCTATTGACTCAGAAACGTCAACATATGGGAACATTGTAGCTCCTCCAGCAATTTTAGCCACCAAATGTGCTTTAGACACTCCCTTTGTTATTAGAGCTCGCAACATATAAGGAACTGCTGTGTCTGCATATTTCCCAGGTTTACCAGCTCCACTACTCCTTGAACTGGGCTGCATGATATGGGCTAGTCCTCCAACCTTAGTTTTAGGATCATAGATCACTAGAGCTACACATGATCCTAATGCCAACGTTACTAAAACTTCATCATCCTCTCCAAAACCTACATCTCCCATTCCAATTATTTTATACTTTTCATTACTGTCAATAAACTTTTTTAAGCTTGCCTGCACGCTATTCATGGAAGATTCTAAGCTCATATTAATCTACCTCAAGGAACATTAGAGAGACATTATCGCTTGGGAGATTACCTCGATATCCCTGCTTGTCATAAGATGAACCATCCAAAAGTCTGTGCCAAGAACTTTATCATCCTTCTGGATTCTTAAATCAACTTTAACGGTGAGTATAACATCACTTCCAGTATTAAATGACATAAGTCCAAGAGCTGTGTTCAATATTGATCCAAGAAAGTCTTCAGTGACCGTTGGAGGAGTGTGCGTTGCGTAGATATTTAGGAAGTTATATATTGCGGTAACATAAGAGGAGGAAAATATATTAAACACTTCCTTTACAGTATCTAGGGCAAGCTCCTTTGAGACTTCCCCGCCTAAAAGTTCCAAAAGCCTCCCTACAACTTCCTCCATGGATTTCTTATCCATGAATATTAGAAGATATCCCTCAAGCCCTCCCTGAAATTTAACAACAGATCCGTACACAATTTCCTCCATGGTCTCTGCGAACTCCAAGTAGAAGTCATATATGTTCACTATCCTAAGCTCTGGCACTGAAACTGTTATGAGAAGACCCGTCATCTCGGAAAGCGCTGTAGACGCATTAGCAGCTGCTATATTAACAAGCTCTTTAATACCATCCTGCACAATATCGTTAATCATGATTTTCACCCAACAAATCTTACAAGCGCTTCAGGATCTATCACTGGAGCCACAAAACCATCCTCGAGGATTGTCACTCCTGTAATTCCTCTAAACCCTCTGATAACCGATGGTACAGGCTTAACCACGATATCCATATGGCGAATTACCTCTGCAAGTCTCAAAGCTATTTTTTTCTCTTTTCCACATATCATAACTATATTCTCGCTGTCATCCTCGAGGCCAAATATTCTTGAGAGACTTAGGAGAGGAACAAAGGAGTCCCTGTACAATACTACCTTTTGAGAGGCTATCTCCCTAATCTGAGCATCAGATATCTCCTGAATACTTATGATAGAATCCACAGGTATGGCCCATCTCACGTTGCCTGATCTTATTATCAGAGCCCTAACGATTAAAGTTGTTGGTGGTAGTACCATGCGTATAGTAGTGCCCCTGTTAAGCTCACTTTGAAGCTCTACGTACCCACCTAGGGACTCTATGGTGTTCTTGACAACATCAAGGCCTACTCCTCTTCCCGATACATCAGTTATTTTATCTGACGTTGAGAATCCTGGAATGAACAAGAATGAAAACAGCTCTTCCTTCGGCATCTTCTCCAATTTTTCTTGGGTTATAAGACCTCTCTCAAGGGCTTTCTTTTTTATCTTTTCAACGTCTATTCCTTTACCATCGTCAGAGATCTCTATTACAATTCCTCTAGGACTTCTACGAGCCCTAACAATAATCTTACCCTTTTCTGGTTTTCCTTTAGCTCTTCTTTCATCTGGAGACTCTATACCGTGATCAATGGCATTTCTGACTATGTGTATTATAGGATCGTTTAGCTTTTCAAGAGATGCCTTATCGATTTCTACATCAGCTCCCTCAATTACAACCTCCACCTTCTTTCCTAGCTTATTTGCAAGGTCATAAGCTATTCTTGGGATCTTTGAGAAGATGTATGAAAGAGGTATAAGCCTTATTGAGAGTATCTCCTCCCTAAGCTCACCAACAGCCTTACTTACGAGGTTCACAACAGATATTAGATCATCATTCTTTGTATTGGATGCTATTGCTATAAGACGATTGCTCAACACTGTAAGGTTTTCAACTATAGAAAGCAATCTATCAAGCTTGTCAGAGTCCACTCTTATAGTCTTAGGAAGGGCCTCAGCTCTTCTGTGTGTTAGTATAGTCTCCTTTGCTGTTTCTTCATGTTCTGCGACAGAAGTAACGGAAGTAACTCCAGGAATGTTCTTAACAAGCTCTATTGTTGTTTGAGCCTTTTCTGATGGGACTTCAACTATCAAGCTGCGATCTTGGACACTCCCATCCTCTATAGATTTTATGTCAGGACTTATAAGAAAATATTCTATACCCTTATCCTTGAGCTGTTTTAGTATTATTAGCATTTTTGCAGCTACGAGGGCCTCATTAGGATCTATTCTTATTTCTATTCTTGTCAAGCCCTTTTCTTTAGGGCTCGCTTTTTCCTCAGCCTTTCCCGCCTTAGACTCCTCCTCACTAAACCTGAGCATGAGCTCCTCAATGTCTCTTAGAAACTGTTGTTCTCCTTGATCTATATTAGCTAATATTGCCTCCAGAAGGTTTACTATTGCGGAAAGCTGTGCCCTATCCCTATCACTCAAGGAAGCTCCTCTGCCCCTGTAATCAGAGAGTAAGTCCTCGTATTTATGAATAAGCTCCTTTGTCCTCTCAAATCCTATAGAAGCGAAAAGTCCTTTTAGAGTGTGAAAAAGCCTAAAGAGCTCATTTATTTGGTCAGCTCCTATATCTCCTAGGCTTATTAGCTCACTAATACGCTCAAGTATTGATGTTACTTCCTCGATAAAGCTCTCAAGCATTGCTTTATCGAGCTCATTCAAAAATATCACCAGTCATTAGCCTGAAAGTATTCTCTCAATCTCTTTTATAACAAACTCTGCCTGAAATGGTTTTACTATATATCCCTTCGCGCCAAGCTCTATTGCCTGAATAACAAGCTTCTGCTGGCCAAGTCCAGTACACATGAGTACTTTAGCGTTTGGATTTATTTCTATAATCTTTTTCAGCGCTTCCATGCCGTCCATTACTGGCATCACTATGTCTAGAATTACCAAGTCTGGGTTAAGCTTTTTAAATAAGTCAACGGCTTCTTGGCCATTTGATGCCTCACCAACCACTTCATGTCCTGCCTTCTCTATTATGTTCTTAAGAAGCGTCCTCATAAACTGGGAATCATCAGCTATAACAATTCTCGCCAAGCGCTCTCACCTCATCACCAGATCACTCAATATAACCTTTTAACTATTTTCTAGACCCTTGATTTTTATTGCTCCTAAGAGCGTTCTCTAAAGTGTTTTCTTATAGCTAGCTCGATACTTATTATCAAGACATTCTATATGAGGATCTTGAGGTTGCTTCGAGAAGTGCTAGAGTAATCGCTGTGATAACTACTGTAACATCATTCTCATTTCTGATTTATTCTATAACGTATTTCATGACTTCATTTATAATATTTAACCTAATTTATATATATGACTTGGCGTTGAGAGGAGGCAGATGATAAATCTCCATATTACTATCAGCATCGCATTAGCAAGCGTGGATATTAATCCTCGTTGCTAAGCTTGTTTACGCAGTTTTAAAGTGTCTATACTAAGTGTTGGCTTTCAAACATAATTCAATGTGCAACAATTTGCCTTGGTGATATTATATGGCAAAACATCTTGAGTTCTTAGGGAACTATGCAAAGAAAATAATCAGTGGAGAGAAGAAAATAACCATAAGAAGAAAAACTAAAAGGTATACTCCTGGGGATATTGTCTACGTTCATGCCGGTGGAAAACTCTTGGGAAGAGCAATTATAAAAAACGTTATGCACGTTAGAGTTAGGGATCTTAGTGATGAAATTGCTAGAAGGGACGGCTTTAAGAATAAGTGGGAGCTCATCAGTACATTAAGAAAACACTTTGGAGACCTTGATGACGATGACGAGCTAACAGTAATAGAGTTTGAGCTCATAGAAAAAGTTCCCCGAGAGATTATGTCATCAGATTTTCCATATGGTGGTCATGACCCAATAAAAATAGCTGAATTAGCCCTTAAATATCTAAAAGATTCTCTTAGCAATGATGACATAAGAATCCTAGAGGATGTCTACAAAAGTAAAAGCATAAGGCATGTTGCCCTAAAGATGGGTAGTTTAAAGAAGAGAAAAATTGTCAGAGCTGTTCTAAGAAAAGCATATAAAGAGCTCCTTGAGAGAGGAATATTAAGGCCAATGTTCTAATTTTTTTACATCTTTTCAGAATAAAACTGAGACCTCCCAACAATGGGTATTAAAATCACGGAGATGAAACCTCATAATCGACAAGTTCCCAAATGCTTTCATCAGAATAAACGCTCTCTTCTTCCTCAATTTCCTTGGACTCTGGGTACTGAATCGTTCTCAAAGCATCCCTATTAAATATCCATCTCACAATACGCCACATTTTTTGCTCTATAGGGAGAACAACACTTTGTCTATCGACATAAAAGATGTTGTACGTCGAGAGGGCAGAAAGAATCTTTCTTCTTTCAGGATCTAAAGTATTATCTAGCATTGCGTCCTCAAAACCTATAACGCCAAGTATTAAACTTGCAGCTCTTATAGCCTCTGACTCAGGAATCCTCAACAGCTTCTTGATGCTTTCAGCGAGCTCAAGTAGTGTTGTTACCCCAGACATTGCAATAAATAGTTTATGAGAGAACCTCTATAAAGAGATTTCCAATGCTAGAGAATTCTTCGCATGAATTTAAGATGAAAAGTCACTGTACGTACATTAGCGAATAAAAATTAGCATATCATAGAATACAAACTAATTAAGTCTCATACCTCAGTGGTTGGAGTGCTATTATCCTTTATAATTTAGAGTAAGGGACTTAGCTAATTTAAACTAAGATAAGCGCCCAGAAGATGTCCTACACTTCTCTATAGAAATTTTTAATTGAAGTTGTTGTTCTTTATAGTTATTGATCAAACATTTGAACAAAGAATATCATGCATAAAGGGGTGATTATATTGAAAATTACATGGTTAGGGCACGCAGCCTTTTTGATAGAGGGCAAAGCAAAGGTTCTTATAGACCCATTCCTAGAGGGAAATCCAAAAGCAGCGAAGAAACCTGAGGAAGTTGACGCAGATATAATATGTGTAACCCACGCACACGGCGATCATATCGGTGATGCAGGTCCTATTGCTAAAAGGTGTGGAGCTACTGTTGTCTCAACATATGAGATTGTACATTACCTAGGAAAGAAGTATGGCGTTGATGGTGTTGGAATGAATGTTGGTGGAACTGTTAACGTTAAGGGAGTGAAGATAACTATGGTTCCAGCAATTCATACCTCAGGCATCATAGAGGACGATGAGCTTAAATACGGAGGAATTGCTACTGGATTTGTGATAGAGATTGAAGATAATAGAAAGGTGTATCATGCAGGAGATACAGGACTTATGGCAGATATGGAGCTCATAGGGGAGCTCTATAAGCCAGAAGTCGCTCTTCTGCCAATAGGAGGACACTTTACGATGGGCATTGACGAGGCTGTTTATGCCGTAAAGATGCTAAAGCCTAAGTATGTGATACCCATGCACTATAACACATGGCCTCTAATACAAGCAGATCCTGCAGTATTTAAGGAGAGAGCAGAAAAGCTTTATAGATACTCTAAAGTTATTATACTAAGTCCAGGAGAGTCTGTAGAGCTATGAGCGAGATCTCTCGGTTTCTTTACACAATTTTTATTGACATTCTTGAGAAAGAAGTAAGAAGAGGACCTATACCAAAGCATATAGGAATTATTATGGATGGTAATAGGCGTTATGCTAAGAAGTTAGGTCTTGATCCAAAGATAGGACACATATTTGGTGCTAAAAAGCTTGAAGAGGTTCTTAAATGGTGTCTTGAGCTAGGGATTAGGGAGGTCACACTTTACGCATTTTCCACTGAGAACTTTAAGCGAGCTCAGGATGAGATAGAGCATATATTCAACCTAATGAAGTCAAAGCTCAGAGAGCTAGAGAAGAGCGAGTTAATTCACAAGAATGAAGTTCAAGTAAGATTCATAGGAAAGTTAGAGCTACTTCCAGATGATCTAAGAATTCTTATGAAAAAAATAGAGGATCTCACAAGGAATTATAATAAACATAGACTTAATATAGCTGTAGCATATGGAGGTCGTTCTGAGATCGTCGACGCCATAAGGAACATCGTTAAGGACACTCTAAAAGGAAGAATAAAAACTGAGGATATAACAGAGGACACAATATCGAAGTACCTTTACACAAAGGATTCATTAGATCCCGATCTCATAATAAGAACTTCTGGAGAAGAGAGGTTGTCAAACTTTTTGATATGGCAGTCTGCGTACTCTGAGCTATATTTTGTGGATACATTATGGCCCGAGTTCACAAAATTAGATTTCCTCTTAGCAATAAGATCCTATCAAAAAAGAGAGCGCAGATTTGGAAAATAATTCCACTTATTGTCATGGGGGCAGGAACACAAGAACAGAGACAACGCTCCCAAACATGTTTCTACTTATTTTTAGACTTTCTATCTTATACTTAACCCAAAGGAGTTTCATATTACGTATTTCTGCCATCCTCTCTATTTTTCTTTTTAACATTTCCTTGCAATCTTCTGCACTTTTGTAACCATGATCCTCAACAACAAAGCCATATCTCTCGTTAGTCCCCTCAGCAAAACCCCAAGCAAGCCCAGCAGTAATCTCCTCGTCTCCATATCCATCCTGTCTGGCCATTACAACAAAAACCACACTTCCAGGAGCTATTCTTGTATACTCAACTTCCTCAGATCCTTCAGGGAGTATAGAGGAAACAGGAACTATGTTGAGGTGCTCAATTCCTGCATCTCTAAGAGCAAGGTCAAAAGCATTAAGGGTTGAGACAGGATCCTCACCTTTTCCCGATGTGACGAAGTATCTCTTTGGCAAGAAATTCTTACTAATGTAGATGCTCATCCTCTAGGAGCACCTCTTTCAGGAATCAAGCGGTGTTAACCACTTACTTCACTGAAATGCTCACTATATTATTTCCCCTAATAACAACTGTTCCTAGCATTCTTGTGGTTTCGTTGTACTGCTCCTTGGCCTTCTCTAAAACCAAATTCATGTTGTTGTCAAATCCTGCAAGCTTGCCCTCTAGAATTCTTCCATCTTTTAGGATTACTATTACTTCGTTATCCACAAGACTTTGAATTACGCTCATTGGAAGTGCCACGCTCATCACCTGTCTTTTCACTTTACTTTTACAATTTTTGTAACACATCAATTAATGCCCTGCCATTTTGTTCCTCTAGCACATAGAGAAGATACTCTAACTCCTTATCCACTATTTCACTCTCTTTACTATTGTGCATTGCTTTAAAAAACTTTCGCTAACTTCTAGCAAGACAAGCATATAGACAATAAATTAAAATTTAATTTGAGCACATTAATCTACGTTCAAAATGCTTAAAAGACAAATCATTGACTAATTATGAATACTCACGACAATACTGTTTGAAATAATCTATGATCCCACTCTAATCTAAAATTCAAGATGTGTATGTCTTAAAGAAATTGCGAGATGGTAACATTATGACAGACATGAAAAGCCCTGAAGTTCTTATTAGAAAGATCATACAGGATTACTTTCCTTACGCTAATATTAGGGAGGGACAAGACAGGATAATGAGCGCTGTAATAGACAGTGTCTCTCAGAGAAGACCTCTTTTAATAAACGCTGAAACAGGCGTTGGAAAGACTGTTGCAGTCCTCACACCCCTATACTACCTCGCAGAGAGGGAGGGTTATCGAATACTCTACACCACAAGAACGCTCTCTCAAAGCACACAAGCCCTATTAGAGTTTGAAAGAATATCAAAAAAGTGCAAGGGCAACCTGAAAGCTGTTAGTCTTCAGGGAAGGCTAGGACTCTGTCCCATGATCTTCCTAGACAAGAGGTTTGAAGGGGGAGTAAAGTATGATGAGTTTAGAGAAATATGTGAGAAGCTAAGAGAGTCTACAAGGAATGATAAGTTTAGGCGTCTGGATGAATACAGCTTTATATCAGAGAGATATAAATCCCTTGATGACCTTAAAATAGCTAAAAGGGCCGTTTATACTACATGCCCGTTCTACTTTGGATACCTGACAAAGAAAAGCTCCATGATTAACTCTTTCCTGACAAAAAGAGTTCTATACCCCGATATAGTATTCGAGAAGTGTCTATCAAGCACAATATGTCCATATGAAGTCTTAAAGGATGCTTCTAAAGAAGCTACGATGATCGTGCTCCCATATATATACATATTTAACCCAAGAGTTCGTCAGGCGTTTATTAGAGGTATCTTAGACCTCTACGAGAAAGACCTTGAAGAGTTTGTTCTCATTGTAGACGAGGCTCATAACCTCCCAGATTATCTTAGAGATCTACTAAGCTCTAAGATATCAACTGTTACTATAAAAAGGGCACAGAATGAGCTAAAAAATGTTATAATAGGACATAAAGATCTTCAAAAATATGCACAATTGGAGATACTCTTAGAAAACAATGTTTATTACTTATCGCTATCATATGTGCTTAAATCCTTAGAAAATGCTCTTATTGATAGTCTTGAGGAAAGTCCACAGGAAGACTCTGTTGAGATTTCACTTAACTCCTTTTTAAGATCCTTCTTCTATCACTTAACAAAGGATTCCTTCTTTGAGTATAACAGAGGAACTCTAAGCGATGATAACTTAATGTACGATGTAATTACATACATAGCGTACACCCTCTCAGAGATTGGTAATATAATTAGAGAGCATCTCCTTAAAATGGGCATTAGGCCTAGATCATATATTGGAAGAATAGGAGACTTCTTAGTAGAGTCTCTTACTTTGGAGAGAGACCCAGCAACACACTTCTTCCTAGAGAAACATAATAATATAATATCGCTACGTATGAACAACTTCAATATACAAATACTTTCGGAGATCCTAAAGAATTTTCACACATCAATTCACATGTCAGGAACTCTAAAGCCATTTGACTCTTACGCAATTAATCTTGGCATAGAGAACGCAATAGAGCTTGATGTACCAGCGGATTTCATAAAAAGAAATAGAATAGTATTTTACTATCCAAAAGTCACGACAAAATACGAGAGTTTCATAAGAAACTCAGAGGAAATTATAGAGGGATTAAAAAGAAGTTTAATGAGTATACTAAGTAACTTAAACGCAAACACAATAGTTCTGTTTCCAAGTTATGAGTGGATGACGAGGATTCTTGATGAGGAGTTCTTGACGTTCCTGGATAAGAACCTTTATGGGAAATACTTTATCGAGAGTAAAGACACACCAGTAAGACAAATACAGAAGAATTTAGCTGCATTCAAGTCTCTTAAAGATGTTGGAGCTGTGTTCTTTGGAGTCTTTGGAGGAAGAATCAGTGAGGGAGTGGACTTCCCACATGAGGAACTTAGATCCCTTGTAATAGTTGGTCTTCCATATCCCAAACCGGACGCTCCACAGAAAGCACTATATAACTACTATAAAGCGAGATACGGCGAGGAGAATGCATGGCATTTAGCATTTGAAGTTCCTATGATAAGGAAGATCCTTCAGGCCATCGGCAGGCTTGTTCGAGACGAGAAGGATTATGGCATAGCCATAATTCTAGACTCAAGAGCTAAGAGACTAAGAAAATATATACAGCCTCTTCTTGAGAAGATAACACTCACAGATATTAATGAGTGGCTCATAAGGCTCTCAAAGCTGGTCCAATCATAAATTAAGGTGCCAAAAATAGATCTCTGAAATTTTGAAAATAAGCGATGTTAGCCCTATTGACGTTTAAAAAAGGATATCGCTCCTTTCCCATACAAAAATAAGAATAAGTGTTTATGGTGCGGGGGCTGGGATTCGAACCCAGGCACCCCTACGGGACGGGGTCTTAAGCCCCGCGCCGTTGACCAGGCTTGGCTACCCCCGCACCGGGGGATAATAGCTGAAAAGGCCATACTTTTTTTATGGACTCGATAAATAAGTATTGGACATGAAAATATATCTTTTTCTTTGATAACATAAATGACCTTGGACCCATTATTTAAACCTTAGAGCTCTCTAGTATTACAGGTGGTGAGTTTGCTAAGGGGTTATGTACATGTATACACAGGAAACGGAAAGGGTAAGACTACAGCAGCCTTTGGTCTTGCTATGAGAGCTGTTGGACAAGGACTTAGAGTAGCAGTTGTGCAGTTCATGAAGGGTATTGAGTATGGAGAGGTTATAGCTGCAAAAAGGCTAGGCATAGAGGTTTATCAATTTGGGACAAAGGAGTTTGTAGATCCTAAAAGCCCCAGAGAGATAGACATAAAACTGGCAAATGATGCTATAAAAAAGGCTGAGGAAATTGTGTTCTCAAGAAAGTATGATCTTGTGATACTTGACGAGATAAACGTCGCTATGAGTTTTGGCCTTATAAGCGTTAAGCGCGTTATTGACTTAATAGAGAAAAAACCTGAGAATGTAGAACTAGTTCTTACTGGGAGATATGCTCCTGAGGAAATTGTGGAGAGAGCTGATCTAGTAACAGAGATGAGGGAGATTAAACATTACTTTAGAGTAGGAGTAACTGCTAGAAAGGGTATAGAATTTTAATATGGGAGGTATTTGCGTTGATCACCGTGATTGTTGGAGGATTTTTTGGTGATGAAGGCAAGGGGAAGGTAGCAGCATACATAGGAATCAAAGAGAAATACACGCTTGCCATAAGAACAGGATCTGTAAATGCAGGGCACACAGTGTTTTACAATGGGCAAGAGTACAAGTTCAGAGTGCTCCCAACGTCAAGTATTAAAAAAGAAATAGAAGTACTCATACCTCCTGGTGCCCTTATAAGGCTCGATGTGTTCTTTAAGGAGCTGGAGCTCATAGGAAGGCGCAAGGGAATATATGTGGACATGAACACGGGGATAATCACAAGGGAACACATTATGAGAGAAGAAACTGATGAAAACCTAGCGAAGCGCATAGGGTCAACTAAACAAGGCGTCGGAGCAGCTATGGCTGATAGAGTTTTGAGGAGGCTTAAGCTCGCAAGGGATTATGAGGAGCTTAGGGAGTTCCTAGTAGACAGCATGGATATAATCGACAGGCACAGAGACTCCGGGAGGATATTGATTGAGGGGACTCAGGGAACATTTCTTTCCTTATATCATGGAACATATCCATATGTGACCTCAAGAGACGTCACAGCGTCTGGAATACTCAGCGAGGTTGGTATAGGGCCTAAGGATGTGGATGAAGTCGTTCTTGTCTTTAAGGCATTTGTTACAAGAGTTGGTGCAGGACCCTTAGAGGGAGAACTCAGCCCTGATGAGGCTGAGAGGTTAGGAATTGTGGAATATGGAACTGTAACAGGAAGGCCTAGAAGAGTTGCCCCGTTTAACTTTAATTATGCTAAAAGAGCCATAAAGCTAAACAGTCCAACATGTCTAGCCATAACGAAGGTAGATGCAATATATAAAGAGGCCTATGGTGTAAAGCGCTGGGAGGACCTTCCGAGTGGTGCTAAGAAGTTCATAGAAGAGATAGAGGACACGCTCAGAGTCCCAGTGAAATATATAGGTACGGGTCCTGAGCTAGATCATATGGTGGTAAGGGAGCTATGACCATTTATGTAGGAGTCGATGATACAGACTCAAAGGTTGGAATGTGCACGACATACATAGCCATAGAGGTTCTTAAGAGGCTTATGAAAGAAAACCTTGGGATAGTATCCTACCCCAGACTTGTCAGACTAAATCCCAACATTCCATGGAAGACTAGAGGAAATGGTGCTATAGCGCTTCTTATAGGGACTGGAAGTGCTAGAGAACAAATCATTGGGGAAATAAATGGAAAACCTATATCCATTATAAGTGATGAGGAGCCATGTTCTAATGAGCTTGTTGAAGATGTCTTTTCTACAGTATGTGAAGTTATTGAGGAGTTCTACATCTCAGATGACAAAAACGCAAATCCTGGAGTAGTTGTCACATGCATAAAACCTCCTAGTACTTTTTATTGGAGCACTGTGAGATCTGTAGTAAAGCTTGAGAGCGTTATGAGGTGGCTCGAGGGTCAAAAAGTATTATATAAGGGCTGGGGAAACAAGCGTGGTCTTATAGGAGCGCTAGCCGCAATTTCGTGGAGTCCGAAGGATAAAACATATGAGCTACTTACATATAAGAACAGAAATGAGTGGCTGAAAAGACCTTTATACGATAAAGAAAGCGTTAAAATGCTAGATAAAGTACTAAGATGCTCCTTTGATAACTATGATTACGTTGAGGACTGCGCATGTATATTTCCAAGAGCGTTAACCCCTGTTCTATACGGTGTTAGAGGTGATGACCCAAAGGAACTTAAGCTAGCTCTAAAAATTGTAAAAACGAATCTTAGACCATATGCATGGCTTATATTCGAAACTAATCAAGGTACTGATGATCACATCGTTAGGGTGTGTATAGGAAAAATAAGACCTAGAATGAGCGTTCTTATTGAGGGCATTGTGTCAGAAAAGCCAAAAATCATAGAGGGCGGCCATGTAATCTTTAAGGTCCAGGATGATACTGGAGAGATATATTGTGCCGCATATGAGCCCACAAAGGGCTTCAGAAAAATTATTCTCCAGCTTATTCCTGGAGATAAAGTTAAAATATGGGGAAGTGTTAAGGAGTATCCAAACACTGTTAACGTGGAGAAGATAGAAGTTATTGAGCTAAAGAGAATTATCATAAAAAGGCCACCTTTGTGTCCTATCTGTAAAAAGAGAATGACTAGTGCAGGAAAGGGCAAGGGGTTCAAGTGTAAACGGTGTGGAACAAGGCTTCCAGAGGATACAGCTGTCATTGAAGAAGTTCCAAGAAAGCTTAAGGAGGATATATATGAAGTTCCTCCAGTTGCAAGAAGGCACCTATCAATGCCTATTAAAAGAATTAAGATGAGGGAAAGAGGATTATGCTAGCCGGAGGCCTTGATAACTTCGTAATAGGAGTTATACTCATAGGAGTGCTTTCTGTAGTAATGCATATTACGAGAGCACTTACATTAGATGGAATTATAGCGTCTGTGATTATGGGATTAACAATACTTGTTCTCTCAAGCATGTTAGGTTTTATAACTCTCCTTCTGTTTTTGATAGTTGGTAGTGCTGCCACTTTTATTGGGAAAAATAGGAAAAGATCTCTTGAGTCCCTAGATATAAAAGACATGTTTGGAAGATCTGCATATAATGTGATGTCTAATGGAATTGTTGCTATGGTACTATCATCACTTCATCTTCTAAACATGGAAAGAGATCTTGTGAACATAGCATATCTTGCATCAATTTCAGCAGTACTCGCTGATACCTTAGGCAGCGAAATTGGGGTACTATCTAGGAGAGTGTACCTCATAACAAACTTTAAGAGGGTTCCTCCAGGAACAAACGGTGGCGTGAGCCTCTTGGGGACAGGAGCCACACTTCTTGGAGCTCTTATCATAGGGATCATGGCAATACCTTATGGATACGGCGTTCTTGGAGTAATTCTAGTGATGCTATCTGGATTTTTAGGAGCATTTGTAGACTCACTGCTTGGAGCTACTCTCGAGGCAAGAGGTACGCTAGATAAAGGAGGCGTTAACATGCTATGTAGTGCAAGTGCTGCTGCGATTGCTACTTTTCTGTTTGTTATATTATAGTTCACTCCAAATAATAGCTCCTCTGTTTTGGCCCTTACATATGATCACATCCACAGATAGTCCTAGCTTATCGAATTTCTTCTTTAGAGCCTTATATGCCCCTATAGCCCTTTTTTCGCTCTCGAAGAAGGAGTATATTGTAGGCCCCCAACTACTTTGACCTATACCTCTTCCACCGAGGTCTTTAAGGATACTAACAATATCTTGAGCATGACGAGAAAGATATCTTCCGCCCTGAATGTCCTCATAATACTTGCCAAGAGCTCTGTCAAGCATCTCAAGATGATATGTAAACATCTTAAAGTCCTTATTTACAACCCCAGGAATTATCCCTAAAAATGCATGTTCTAGAAGTTCACGCCTTAGGTCAGGACTTGGGTTCTTTGGCATTAGATATCTTTCTTCAACATCCTCACTGAAACCTCTTTCTCTCTTAGGCACTATTAATATGATCCTCCAATCCCTTGGAAAAGGGTGCCTCATAATTACTTGTGGAGGCCTCTTATCTCGCCATCCGCTATCCACAATGAATCCTCCTTTAAGGAATCCTGCTACCCCCACGCCGGAGACGTTTCTTCGCCCAATGTTCTTAAAAAGAGTCCACGGATCTACTTTTATTCCATAAAGTCTATCAACGGCTGATATTATGGCCATGAGAAGTTGGGTGGTTGAGCCAAGTCCGATATGCCTATCAATGTATGATCTTATCCGCATCCTAAGTCCACCTGGTAATCCAATAGCATCAAGCACTTTCTCTGTAATCTTGAATATCTCTCTGATCTTACTAGAGTCACTTGACATGACTTCAATTTCATCGCATCTCTCAAATGTAATGTCATAGAAGGGCCTATTTACTGTGAGGCCTATACTTCCAAACATAACGTTTTTGTATCTTATATTATAGAATCCTAAATGAATTCTTGATGGTGTTCTTATTCTAACTTTACTCAATCCCTATAACCTCCTTAACGCGCTTCATCCACCCACTTAACAGTACATAATCCAGAACAGTTCCAGATGCTTCTCTTATCCTCATATGATCTATAAGGTCCTTCCTAGGACCTCCCCCTAAACCATCCGCAACTATGGCTGCCCCCTGAGCTGGATGCTTTGCCTTAGATGCTTTAAATCCTGAGATTCTTACTATTGGAGCTATATCGCCTACAAAGTCCTCTAAGTCACTTAACAGCTTTTTATATCCTGAAAGCCTTCCAGAGATAAGAATTTCTCTTGGATTTCTAACAGAGACCCTCATAGCATTTATGAAACGCGCTATGTCCTCTATAAGTGCAATATATGCCTCGTAGTAGGTGCTGTCTTTATCTACCTTTGAGAAAAACTCATCTACGGTTATATCAGGTTTTCCCACAATTGATATTACACCACCCTCAAACAGGAGTGCCTTTTTGAACTCTCCAAGTATGTACGCTACCTCGCCATCAAGCCTTCCCATGTTTATAAAGCCCATAGGGCCCTGCGTCCCTCCAATTCCATCAACGATAACACCGCCTTTAACACCTATTATTGATGTATATGCTCCGCCTATCTCTGCAAGGATAAAGCTAACATCTTTGTATTCTATTTCTAATCTTCTTGATTGATCATATACTCCCAACACTGTTACACAAAGCTTATCTGCAGTCCCCATGTCAATTTTATTGTACTTCCTGTATTTTGGTACCGTGGGAAGAAGGATAACTGAAGGAATTAAATACATTGGAAGATTGTAACTTATAGCGATCTCTATCATTTTCTTAACTCCTTCAAGCACTGGAAGACTTTTATCATCCTTCTTAAGAAGTATTGTTGTAAACTCCTCCAGTTGAGTGAGCTCTGATGGAGCTTTCACAGGAACTCCATATCCTGAAGGTCCTGCTATTATGTCTGGCTCTGCTGATGCTATTATATTGATGACTTTTTTAGGATCCTCAGCGATTACTTTAGTAGGAATATCTTCGTCTAGTATCACTTTATCTCCTTCTATTCCAAAGATGCTGAAGGAAAGGGTTCCAGGATCAACACCTACAGCCCTAATGGGCTCCATAAGGTAACCTCCTGTGAGTATTCTTTAGGAATAGTAACTTCTAATAATAAATTGTTAGTTCATTTTAACGAGTGATGCCCAGAGTCATCACGGTTGTAGGAGGTGTAAGCAATGTACGTCATATTTAAAGGAGGCTCTCAGAGAGATGAGAAGATATTCTCAAGGGATGATGTAATTAGCAGACAGACCATAAAGACTTATGATTTTTCTTCCTTAGGCCTTAAGGGCGATGGAGTGGTAATTCTTATTGAAGGATCAGAGGACGCTATAGAGAGAGCTAAAGAGCTTGCAAAGGATAAACTTGAGCTTATAGAGGGGGAAAAGGCTGAGGAAATATACAAGAAAATAAAGGAGCTTGAGGAGAGCGTATCAATGGGTGTTGGGGCCATATTTGGTTAATCCCTCTCTATTTTTATTATTCTTGGCCCTTTTCCAATGTATGTCGTGTACACGTCTTTTATCCCCATCTCCTTCAGTATATGTAGAGCATGTGGATCAAATGAAAATATGCTGTTTCCTATCATGCACTGTGATGCACTTATTCCTTCCTTCCAGAGCTCCCTGAGAACTATAGATGTTTTCTTACTCATGACATTAATCTCTAAGGCAAACTCATATGAGAGCGAGACAAATTCCTCTAAACTCCTATCTGAATCGAGAAACTCTTCTAAAAGATCATCCCCTGTTTTTCTTATTTTCTCCTTGAGTTCAGGACGCCTTATTATGCTCTTAGTTTTAATTGGCTTATCTATCACAGCTAAAACTGCCTTAGTATTTCTTGAAACCCTGATCCTCTCCACAAGGCCCATTGGAGGTACTCCTGGAATAACTCTCGCTTCAAAACCTCCATACCATTCTGCTACGGCATCTCCTAGACCAGTACTCATTTTTATTTCAGCTACGTGTGTGTACTTCAGAGCATCCTCTTCCTTTATCTTAAACACCTTTGTGAGACCATAAAGGGCAGCTAGAGTGCCTGATGCACTAATACCAAAGCCCTGTGATATAGGAAGTGCTGGCCTTATAATCACGTTGACTTGATACCTGAGGTCATAGTTCTCCATAAGTTGCTTAACGGCAACTTCCGTGGTCTTTGCGATGTTCTTGTTATACGTAGCTTTAACGGTTATTTTATTGGATCTAACGCCTGATATCTCGACTACAGCACCCCTGTCTACGGAGAAGCCTACTCCCCTAGACCCTCTCTGCAAAGGGTCTTCGTACTCGTCATATATAGAAAATATTCCAGTAACGTGCCCTGGAGCATACGATGTTACTCTAAAGCGAGTTGGATATAACATTTAACAGCTCCTCCGCAATTTCCTTCTTAGAGCCTTTAACATGAATTGGCCTGTCTCCTCTCTTTATGATATACGCCTCCGTATAATCTGCTGAAAATGCTGTAATAGGATTTGCTACCACTATATCTGCTTTAACCTCCTCCATCCTTTTTACAGCCTCCTCTATAAGACGCCTTCCTGTAAGAGCCTCAGTCTTGAATATTACCAGAAGGCCGTTATACACTCTCCTAATTTCCTCTATAACTTTAGGCGTAGGCTCTAACTCAATTGTCAGGTCTTTAATCCTAGATGGAATCTTACCCTTATGAACTTTTTTTGGCCTGTAGTCGGATATTGCAGCTACAGAGATCACAACGTCATATTTGTTCTTAGATATAAGCTCAAGGGCGTTTTTCAGCATCTCCTCAACAGTTATCACACGAATGACGTTGGCATATCTTGACGGGTCAACCCTCCCAAGGGCATATATCATGTCTACGTCTGCCCCTCTTAGGTATGCTCTTTTCGCTATCCAATATCCCATTTTTCCAGAGCTTAGGTTTGTTATAATTCGAACATCGTCTATTGGCTCAGCAGTTGCTCCAGAAAGTATAAGTATTCTTCTACCACGAAGATCTCCAGGGCCAAACGTCCTTATGGCTTCCTTAACTATGTCCTCTCTGTCTGGGATCTTAGCCTTTCCCTCCTCTATTCTTGGGCTTAAGATCTTAACTCCTAGCTTCTCAAGCCTTCTTAAGTTCTCCTGGACAGTAGGGCTCTGAAACATGGACAGATCCATAACTGGAACAAGAAGGATTTTTATGTCGTATCCAAGAGCAACTAAGGCTGCTGTTGAAACGACATCATCAGCAATACCATTTGCAATCTTTCCTATTATGTTAGCAGTAGCAGGTGCTATTATAAGGCCGTGAGATTCCTTCACGTAGTTTATATGCTCGGTTTTTCCTGTAAATTTAAAAATAGGCTCATGACCTGAAGCAAAGTGAAGAGCTTCAGGAGATATTACCTTTAAGGCACCTCTTGTCATGAACGGTATCACATCAGCTCCATGTCTTATAAGCTCCCTTATCACTCTAATGGCCTCCACGGAGGCTATACTTCCAGCAACACAGTAAATGATCCTCTTATCTGCTAGCTCCTTACCTTTTGATCCTCTTATAAGATCACTAGGGTGCGTCATTTGTCATACCTCTCTCCGCATACATCCTAAGTTCAATATAATTATTTTCTTAAGGCAAATATATTGTGATGATTATCCGTTCAAGCTATATGAGAATTTATTTGCGCGTATTAAATCTATGTTGTATTTGAGCCTTGTGACAACTGAAATGCGCATGTAGTAATTTACGGAGGCTTCTAGTCATCATGCGGTAGTTATATAACGCCAGTACAACCATTAAGCTTTCATGAAGCTAATGCATATACACCTAAGCGTTGAATTGTTACTTACATTTTAACCTCAAAGGTGTTATGAAATGAACCCCCTAGGAGATTCCTATAGCGTTGTTGTAAGGGACGTCATTCCAGGAAAGCTTGAGAACAGTATTCTTATAATGGGATTCTCTCAGTATTCATACCTAGGACCTCTTGTATGCGATAGCCTTAGCACGTTACTTAACATGAGGCAGGTAGGATATCTGGATAGCGATGATCTTAGAATTACAGCTATGACTTACCAAGGGTTTGTAATGCCATCTGTAAGGATAATGCTTAAGGGACTTGAAAGTGGGGATTACGACAGTATATTAGCAATATCCTCGTGGGTAGAGCTTGGCGTAATTGATCCTGTGAGTAAGAAGATAGATCCTAAAAGTGTCCTTGCATATGCACATGCTATTGTTGACTGGATAAAAGAAAAGGAAGTAGACGTCGTCTTTGCCATTGACACTGTACCCAGTAGTGTTCCAAAGGACATTACAAATGTTTTTTACGTTGCCACAACTCGAGAGGCTGATGAAATTGCATCTAAGCTTCTTAAGCTAAGTCCCTTCAATGGCATGTTTAAGGGATTTTATGGAGCACTACTGAACTACGGATATGAACGTAACGTTGATCTCGTCTTGCTGTTATTCCCAAGATCACCAGAAATTAGCCTCTCATCGAGCGTTATTAGAGCACTACATATGATAGGGGATATAACACGCATCGAATTTCCTGAAGACATGTTAAGGAAAATAGAGCAGGACATTGTTAATGCTGAGGAGACTCTCACAAGACAAGAAAAACTTAGAGTTCGTGTGGAAGAGCTTCGTGATTTCACACTTTACAGATAAAATCAAGAAATATACCCTTGTTTTGAGGATGAAAATGTATATTTTAGTTAGTGTAAATACTCCTTAAGGGGATGAAGTATGACAACACCATTCAAGATAATCGCAGACATATATGAAAAGCTGGAGAAGGTCTCAGGAAGAATTGAAATGCGATCACTTCTTACAGCCTTATTCTCCAAGATACCTGAAGACGACATATACGAGGCTGTGCATTTAACCCTAGGACAACTTGGCCCTGACTTTATGGGTTTAGAGTTTGGGGTTGCAGAAAAGCTTACCTTAAGGGCAATATCACTTGCGACAGGGATAGATGAGAGAACCCTAATGAGCAAGCTTATAGAATCTGGTGATATTGGCAAGGTTGCGGAGTGGGCTCTCTCTAAGAAAAAGCAAATGGCACTATTTGTTGAGGAGCTAACAGTAGATAACGTCTACAAAAACTTTAAAAAAATGACAGAGCTCTCAGGACAGGGAGCTATGGAGCTGAGAGTAAAGCTCCTTGCAGAACTATTTCAAAAAGCTTCTCCTAAGGAAGGTAAATACATAGCAAGGATAGCTACAGGAACTATGAGATTAGGAGTCGCTGAGGCAACTGTCCTGGAGGCTATTGCAGCGTCGATAGGAGCTCTTCATAAAAAAGACCTCATAGAGAAGAAGTACAACATATATCCAGATCTCGGAGAGATTGCAAGAATATTAAAACGTGAGGGAGTTGCTGGAGTTGAGAAGATAAGGATAACCTTGGGCGTTCCCGTTAGGCCAATGCTTGGAGAGCGTGCCAAGGATCCCAAAGAGATAATAGAAAGGCATGGAGTATCCCTTGTCGAGTATAAGTACGATGGACTTAGAATGCAGATACATATAAAGAAGGATGGGTTTATTAGGATCTTTTCGAGGAGCCTAGAGGATTTGACATCTCAGTTTCCAGATGTCGTTAAGTTTGTTAGAGAATCTTTTAGAGGGGAAGAAGCCATAGTTGAGGGAGAGACTGTAGCAATAGATCCCGATACCCTAGAGTTCAGACCCTTCCAGGAAGTAGCTCATAGAAGGGGAAGGAAGTACGATATACAAGAGGCCATAGAGAAGTACCCAGTGGCAACATACCTGTTCGATTGCATATATGCAAATGGCGAGGATCTTACTGATAAAAAACTTTTAGATAGAAGAAAAGTCTTAGAGAGCTTGTTTGACTGGAATGCCTCGGATAGGATATTTATATCAGAAGCAAAGCTCATTGACAATGTTAAGGACTTAGAGGAGTTCTTCCTAAAGGCCATAGAAGACGGCTGTGAGGGAGTAATGGCAAAGGATCCAGAGAGTCCATACAAAGCAGGCGTTAGAGAGTGGCTCTGGATAAAGTATAAGAGGGACTACAAGTCAGAGCTAACAGATACCTTAGATCTAGTTGCTGTAGGTGCCTTTGCAGGTAAAGGAAAGAGAGCAGGAACTTATGGAGCTCTTCTTATGGCAACATTTAACCCAGAAGAAAACACGTTTGAAACTGTTTGTAAACTTGGCACAGGTTTTGACGATAGAACTCTCCAGAAGCTTCCAGAGATATTTAGACCATATCTTAGACAGGGAAAACATCCACTCGTTAAGAGCAACATAGAAGCAGATTACTGGTTTGACCCGGTAGTGGTTCTTGAGGTTCAAGGAGCAGAGATAACGCTGAGTCCAGTACACACATGTGCACGTGATAGGGTAAAACCTGGCTATGGTTTAGCCATAAGATTCCCAAGATTTACTGGCAGATGGAGAAGGGATAAGAAGCCCGAAGATTCTACAACCTCAGACGAGGTTCTCGAGATGTACAAAAAGCAACTGAGAAAGGTTGGAGAGTAGTGTACCTCCCACGCTAAGCAACAGGATCCTTATAGGGAGATCTAAACCTCTCAAGAAATCTTCAGCAATTTGCATTAAGCGCTCTGTTAAACTCGTGGATCCCTCCTATACCTCCACCACATGCCGGGATGTGGGAGCAAGCTGGAGTCCCAAAACGAGTGAATATAACATCTGGATGCGGGAATCCGGGGTCACTCCGAGCGGGGAGAAGGCCAATGATATGCTCCCCAATGAACCCGGAGGGGACTCAAGGCTAATGCCTCCCAAGCCCCTCGTGAGCGTAAACCTAAGCGGAAGGCTCCTCATTCACAAGTGCTCATGAACGCTCACGACGGACAGACCCCACAACACTAAAAGTATTCAATAATATATTACACTAACAAAGCTTTGTTAGATTATTAATGCAGAATAAGACTCTTTAGAGGGAGTGAATACTCATGGCTAGGATTAAGGTTGGAATAAATGGGTATGGCACCATAGGAAAGCGCGTTGCTGATGCTGTAATGCTTCAAAATGACATGGAGCTCGTGGGAGTATCTAAGACACGCCCTGACTTCATAGCAAGAATGGCAGTGTCGAAGGGAATACCATTATACGTCCCAGAAGGCCATGAGGAAAGGTTTGAGGCTGTAGGAATAAAGGTTTCGGGGACAATTGAGGATCTAGTGTCAAAGGTTGATGTCATAGTGGATGCCACTCCAGGTGGAATTGGAGCACAGAATAAGCCCCTATATGAAAAACATAACGTTAAGGCGATATTCCAAGGAGGTGAGAAGCACGAGGTTGCGGAGTTCTCCTTTAACGCTTATGTCAACTATAACGAGGCTAAGGGCAGAAAGTTCGTCAGAGTTGTATCATGCAATACGACCGGATTGCTTAGAGCACTTTACGTCATAAATGATCTCTATAAGATTAAGGAGGCATTTGCTGTGATTGTAAGAAGGGCAGCAGATCCAGCAGATGATAAAGCTGGAATTATAAACACATTAGAGCCCTCAATACCTGTACCCTCTCATCATGGTCCTGATGTAAGAACAGTCCTCGATGTGCCCATAGAGACTATGGCAATAAAGACTCCAACAACTTTAATGCATATACACGCACTACACGTGAGAACTGAGAAAACACCTAATAGAGAGAAACTCATAGAGGAGCTCTCTAAGTACAGGAGGATTCTTCTTGTATCAAAGGATCTTGGAATTAAGTCTACCGCAAAGGCTATAGAGCTCGCTAGAGACCTTGGAAGGAAAAGATATGACATATATGAGTTAGTTATATGGAAGGACAGTATTACGGTTAAGGGAAATGACATATACTTCTACCAGGCAGTTCATCAGGAGGCTATTGTAGTTCCTGAGAACATAGACGCCATTAGGGCTATGTTTGAGGTTGCTGACAAGGATGATAGTATTGAAAAAACTGACAGAAGTTTATCCATAGGAGACATAAGTATCTGAATGAAAATTGCAGCTACCTTATTATTTTATTTATTGACCTGGTGATTTCCTATGCAAAAACTTGAAGAAATAATTGAAAAAGCTAGAAGATGGCTGGATGTTAAGGATTCAGTAAGGGAGTTTGCGATAAAAAAGTCTAGGGAGATCATAAGGCTATCATCAGAGATAATTCAGGACATTCATAAAGGAGCGCTTGTTGAAAGCAAGATAAATGAGCTGTTTGACAACGTTCAGGAATTCATTGCAAGACTTGAGGAGCATCCAGACATGATGCAAATGGGCCTTGTAAGAGACACTCTTCAGGAATACTGTGAGGCTATGATATTCAGAGAGCTCGTGGAGAAGGGTGATGTGCCTAATCCTGATGATTTAAAGGCTCCTTTGGATTCCTATCTTCTAGGTTTGTGTGATGTTGTCGGAGAGCTCAGAAGAAAGGTGTTAGATAGTCTAAGAAAGGGTAAAACAAGCGATGCTATCAGGTTCTTTAATTATATGGAAGAGATATACTCTAAGATCCTAAGATTGCACTATCCCCAAGGATTAATACCCCTCAGGCCAAAACAGGATGCAATGAGAAACATCATAGAGAGAACAAGAAGCGACATAACAATGGCACTGATGATAGAAAAGTTCTCAAGGACTTCTGAGGAAGAGCCTTTAGACATAGACAAGGTTTATCCATAAAACAACCTATTCCAGGACTACTTTATATACACCTATTATTTTATCTATTACGCTCTCCCAGCTGTAATATTTTCTCACAACTTCCTGCCCATTCTTAACTATGTTTTTTATGCTGTCATAATCTTCAAGAATCTTTAAGATCTTCGAAGCAAGATCCTTAGGATCCACAGGATTGAATTTAGGAAGGCCTATCGTGTCCACTATAGTCTTTACTCCAGGGATGTCTGCAGCTATGATTGGTGTTCCCATAGCGAGAGCTTCAAGCAGGACTATACCAAAGGCCTCCAACCTTGAGAGAGAGGGTAAGATCACTATACTAGCAGCTGAATATGCTGCTCTTAGATCCTCTCTTGGAATCTTACCTAAAAAGAGAACTCTATCCTGAAGTCTAAGTCTCCTAGTAAGCCTTTCTAGGTGATTTCTGTGAGGGCCGTCTCCTATTACGACATGTTTTAGTCCAGTATACTCTGCTGCTTGGATGAATACCTCCACGTTTTTGTGAGGGACAAGCCTCCCAACGAACATAACAAAGTCCTCGTGAATAGAATATTTCTCTCTAAATATAGATGCGTAGTCCCTTCCATCAAAGAACTGTATATCAACGGCGTTTGGTATGGTCCAGTACTTGTGAATCCTCCAGAGAATTTTTGACGTTCTCTTATAACTCTCTGATGTGACTATTATAGCATCGCTTCCTTCAACAAGAGCCCTTCCCATGAGGCTGTTGTATATGTCCTCTAGAAATACTAGAAACCTGTTGTCAAGAGTAGGATCACAGTGATATGTGAGGACGTATGGCTTTTCAGCCTTTTTTGCGGCTTTAATAGCAAAATATGGTGTAAGAGGTGGTGGAAAGTGCCCATGAACTATGTCATAGTCTGATGCCATTTTTAGAACATTTCTGTATATCTGTGGATCTATGGGCATCCTAATTATTTCTATAATAGGCCTTGTTCGAATAATGTCAACGTTGTCGATTTTAATCCTACTATATCCTGGGGGTATATCATTTGATAGAATTGTTACCTTAAACCCCCTTCTAGAGAGATAAATGCTAAGATCTCTTACATGGCTTTCAACCCCACCTACGTGAGGATATATATACGGACATACCATGAGAATGCTGTTCATCACAATCAACCATTAAGAATAATACATACCCTTGAGCCTTTTACATATGTAGTCCAGTACTCTCTGAAGGTTTCTCTTATTGTCAAAGCTTTTAACAATTTCTACAAGAGCGTCATGTTCTAGCGTCTTAAGATCCTTTGCAATTTCAATCATTTTATTCAAGGCCCGCGTTACGTCGTCTACAATTGTTACAGTTGCTGTCCTTGCTGTTCTTGAGAGAGGATTAAGATCTATGGCAATTACGACCTTTCCCATTTTAACTAGAGCCTCACATCTATCACCATCCTCCAGCGGTACAAGGACTACATCTGCTGAAAAAATTCCCTCTTTTGAACATATGGCTCTTGGTTGATTTAAGCCTGGTATTCTGGCGTCCTCCTCAAGACCATAAACCTTCTCTGCTCCCAGCTCAGTCATATATTTCACGAGCTTTTCAAGTCTTTCTCTGGTTCTATGGAATACATTAACCTCTATCTTTGCCTTAACCTCTTTTGAGAGCTTTATGATTTCTTTCCCAGCAAGCACCGCAGTATTTCCATTGACAGATATTACAGGATTTCTCGCAAGAAGAAGATACGCTACGGCAACCTTTTCAGCATCCTCTGCTGCTGGTATTGTCCTCTCTCCTATAAGGTAGTCAAATGCCTCTCCTCTGCCGTGAGCTATAAGACCTGTTATATGAACAAGTCCTTTCTTAACGCCCTCAGCTAGAAGCTCCCTCCTTAAGAGAGATCTATACCTAGGATGGGTTGGAGGAATTTTCATAAAAATCACCGAAATATTATTTCCATTTTGCTTAGAGTTAGTGCCTCATTGGGTGTGCCTATGATAAACCTAAACTATACCATATAGAAAATTATTTCATAACTACTAAGAATAAGAATAAAGATTTTGCTAGACAAATCTTCTTATAGTTGAGATAGATTATATCGGAACCCTTTTCGTCAGAGTATTTTCTGCAAGGATTTCACTCAACTTCCTTGTAATGGCCTCTAAAACTACCGTAGCGGCAATCTCAAATATTCCGCTTTCAGAGCTAAATGGCTCATAGGATCCTATTATCTGTCTCACAAGGAAGTCTTTCTCGTCCACTCTTAAACTCTCTCTTTTTGCAGGTATGAATATCGTTGTGTTTGCAAGTCTTACAAGCCTTGAGTCTGGATTTGCTGTTATAGCTATTATATATGCGCCAAGAGAGTGAGCCTTTTCTGCTATATTTACTGTATACTCACTTTCCCCAGATCCGGAAATTGCTATTAGCGTATCATGTGCAGTGGCTGCTGGTGTTATAGTCTCCCCAACAACATACACTCGAAAACCCATATGCGCTAGCCTATGAGCCGCGAATCTAGCAATAAGTCCTGACCTTCCCACACCTACAAAAAATATTCTCTGAGAACGAAGTATTACGTAGACTACTCTCTCAAGTTTTTTAGAATCTGTAGCTTTAGTGGCCTCTGAGACCCTGTTAAGGATCTCATCTATATGCTCAAGTATACTCCTCATGGGACATCAATCCTGTGGTGTATGCTCTTCCTCAACTATCTTCTTACCAGCAGCCACCATATCTATTGAATGTACTACGGCACCATAGGATTCTAAAAGCTTTATAATCTCATCAAGCTTTACGTCCTCACCCTCTATCGTTATCTTTATGTTCTCTGTGTTTCTGTCGAGCTCATAAAGCACAATATTTACGCCATCTATGCCATCAAGCTCACTCAACTTAGAAGCGAGATATGCTATACCCGGATCTTGAGGTTTTAAAACGTCTAGAACAACCTTACGTATTCTACCCACTTCGTCATCACCTAATTTATTCTAATTTTAAGGCTTCTTTAATCTTTTCTATGTCATCTTCAATTATATCAAGTCTGTTCTTAATGTCCTCAATCTCATTTTTTAGGCTTTCGATGATCTTTTTGAGCTTTTCTATGTCTTCACTAGGAATGTACAATGGAAATCACCTCGTACACATATCTTGAGCTATAGATAATATTAGTTTACCTATATTCACCTAAGCTAAGGGATGGAAGATATCCCATGGGCAGATTGAGTTACTAGGAGATACACACCGTTCTGGTTGTCCGCTACTTTTGGAGCGCGAGACTATTGTAGCGGATAACCTTCCAGTCTCCAGCGTGGGCCTTCATTGGAGGGCTTTCGGGAGCACGCGAGCCCCACATATCGAAGACTGCCACACCATAGTAAGAGCTACCTTAGGAATATTTAAAGATTCTGAAGAACAAAAGTCAGCAAATGTCCCACTTGTTGTTATCTATGGAACAGCCCAAAGGATAGAAGTTTCGACAATAAAGTGTAAACGTATCTTAGCTGAACATTATAAAAACTAGGGATAAACAAAATTAATGGTCCGGGCGCCCGGATTCGAACCGGGGACCTGCCGGTTTCTGCCCTTATGGGCCATGGGCCTACAGCCGGCCGCTCTGACCAGGCTGAGCTACGCCCGGACCACATGGATTCAAGATTAATGATAAAAAGCTTATATTTTTATAGTTTATGTTCCATGAAATCTTCAAGGTCAAAAGTAAAGATTACCTACTCATGGTCCTTAATCCTACATAAATATAAGTCATGGCCTAAGGATAAACTCAAGGAGGAAGGCCTATGCAAGCTAGGATAGTTTTAAAGATGCCCAGTGGAGAAACAAGAGAACTTATAGTTAAGGAGTACGGAAAGACCATTGAAGACATTCTTGTAGAGAATAACATAGCTCCAGACAGCGTTGTTATACTCAAAGATGGAAAGCCAATCCCAGTTACTGAAAAAATAAATGATGGAGACTCTATAATTGCAATAGTGGCTTTTTCAGGGGGTTAGCGTAATGAATATAGCGCTTAAAGTTACTTTTTTATATATCCTTTCATCGATCCTTCTCTTCGTGTTCTGTAGGCTTGTAATTGAAAAAACCCTCGGCTATATTAAAGGAAGTTCTAGGAAGTATATGGAAGAAGAGGACTTTATGAGGATATCTGAAGTGAAATATAAACATCTATACGATGTCGTTATATATAGAATTCTGTCAACGATCACCTTTACGGCTTTTCTCTCACAAATCCTTATATTAAATGCGCCCTTTAATGTCTGGGAGCTTTTTGCACTTGGATTAGCAATGTTCATACTGTCCTTTATAGTAGATGCAATCCTTCAGAGCATAACATTTAGAAGGGTCGTCCAAGGAGTTTATAGAGGCGTTGAGGTTTTACGCGTTGGAACCTTGGCCATAGTGATTTACGCATTTTTATCCTTTGTGATACTTCTTCTAGTAATATCCAGTTGGACAGGCTTTGTAATTTCTATCTTTGGAGCAAACACTCCTAACGTGATGTTAATACTTCTACTCTCATCAATAACAATATTTATAGTAACAAGTCTTACAGTATCAGGATACTCAAGATTAATTCTCTACATAATAGCTTGTATAACAACTCTTGCTCTTCAGATTTCTGCCAGAAATATAAGTATATCAACAAGTGCTCCTCCTGAACCGTTCACAACATTTTTTGCCCTTATAATAGCTCTAATTCTGATGTCCATGGCGTACCTTAACATGAGGAAGTCTAGGGCTCAAGAGCTCAGATCATATTTCTATGAGGTATTTTTAGTGATGTTCCTGTTCGCAATATCAGTGGGAATCCTAGCTATTGGAAGGAGCATAGCTAATCAGCATGTAGAGGGGTTATTCACTAGTGGGTACGTTAAAGCTACAGTTATTCCAGCCTTCTTTTATGCGTTTTATCCATTTACAAGGATGTATTCAACAATACAAAAGTCCATAGAGGACCTACAAAGGGTCATGGATTTCAAGACATACTTCTCGTCAACATTCATCCCATCGCTAGCAGCTTATACTGTCTTTACAACTCTCCTAATATTTCTTAGAATATATAATATCCCAATAGCAGCAGTGCTAGTAGTTATGCTGGTCCCTCTCTCAATAATGTTCTTATTTGAGTATATAATAATCTTTGAGGCCCTAGATACTAGCATGAAAGCTGCCTTTAGAAGGCCAAAGAGGAATGCCCAAATAAGCTCCTTTATAATTTTTGCTGCCTCAGTATTTACCATTACGTACTTACTTATTAAATGGGAGCCGCTAGACTTTAATAAGATAATTTTATCATCTGTATACACAATTACTGCTTTTTCAGCCTTATATATGGGTATATTTCTGGTATTTGCAATACTTTCTATAAAAACGGAGATAAAAGAGGCCTAATTACAAGAATTATTGAGGAAAAATCTAAGAAGAAACAAAAATGAGTGCAAAAAGAGTTGCAAGAACTAAACATTTGGCGCCGGGGCTGGGATTTGAACCCAGGCGGGCTTGCGCCCATCGGATCTCGAATCCGACGCCTTAGCCAGGCTAGGCTACCCCGGCATCTTACATTTAGTAAGATCCTCTTAACAATAATATAAGTATCTCACGCTTTTTAAATTCAACAGGGAAGAGATTATTTAAAGGCAAGAGCATTCATTAAATAATGTCGGGGATGATTAGCAACGGGTCTGCTGACTGATGAGGAAACGACTGGAGCGATGACCCGCTTTTCAAAATTTAATTTTAGTAGTTTAACTTCCACCTGTCCTAAAAGGGCTGTTTCGTATTTAGTAATTATCGTAACATTTAAGTAATATTCTTGGCCTGTCTTATTTAGTCCTCTGGATGAGCTCCATAAGCGGGGAGGCGAGGAGTGCAGCGAGGTTCAAGCTCAAGGAAACTCCCGAGGGATTGGACGAACTCTTCACCACATACCGCGAGATCGTGAACTATCTCATAACCTACGCTCACGAGAATAATATCACGAGCTTTTACAGGCTAAAGGAAGAAACGTACAAAGGGTTGAGGGAGAGGTACCCAGAGCTGCCATCTCATTACATTTACACTGCTTGCCAGATGGCCACGAGCATTTACAAGAGCTATCGCAAGCGAAAGAGGAGGGAAGGCTTTATAGATGGAATTTTAGAGGGCTCCAAGCAATAATTGAGTACAAGGCTAAACTGAGGGGATAAGGGTTGTTTTCATTGATTCCGCTCAAACATCCTCCCTCTGCCCGGTATGTGGGGTTCTAAGCCCGAATGGGCACAGGATCCTAAAATGCAAGAATTGTAGTTTTAAGGCAGATAGGGACATAATTGGGAGTTTGAATATCCGCCTGAAAGCCCTGAAGATGTGGGGAGTCACTGTTCCCCCCGAAAGCCAGCCAATGAAGGCTCTTACTCGAGGCTGGAAGGTCAGCCGTTACGGAAGTTACGGCTGATCAGAACGGAGGATTCCCTTGCAGGGAGTTTATGCATGTGCTCAGCCTTACTTCTTATTTGCTCAAAAATTTGTATAAGGATGACGCTCATAGGCGCTATGGAAAAATAGCTGCCACACTCCTCTTTAAAAGTCTACCAACTCTCTTCAGGACAAGACGTTTCTTAAAGAGAGAAAATAAAGCAAAGACAATAACACATTGGCGGGCCCGCCGGGATTTGAACCCGGGATCACCGGCTTAGAAGGCCGGCGCCATGTCCTGGCTAGGCCACGGGCCCATCCTAAGACTTAGATGAAGTTCTCATATTAAATAATTCTATAGCGATCTTCTTTATTAATTCAGCTTTCGTAATGCCCTCTGCCTTTACTATGACTTTGCCTTCCTTAAGCCACCATCGCCTTGGGTACGCTCCCTTCTCTATACGTGCTTCAAATCCAAGCTTCTTAGAGGCCTCAAATATTTCCTTAGCTTTAGGACTCGACACTGCCAACTTCTTGGGAACTCTCCTTCCCTCTGACTTGCTTATGTTTCTATCAAAATATGCAGGCCAAATAACAAAACCATCCTTTGGGAGCATTTTACTGGGCCTCTACTTCTCTCGACTGTATGAGTACAGCGTTAATGATTCCCACTTGTCCTGGCCTTGAAGTAACTCTAGCGAGCCCTACTTCAGTTTCTATAATTGTCCCCTTTGTTATTATACTTCTTCTAGCGTAGTTCTTGTTTGCTGGATTATCTATAACCCTAAGTACCTTGACCTTCTTCGTCATACCAGTTTTAGGATCGGACACGTTTGCATATGCTGCCCTTAGTAACAAAATCTTGTAATTACCGCCACGAACTCTGATCTTTCTCCTGATCTCTGTGGTACTTAATAACGTGGGGATGTAGTCTCTTCCAAGCTCGTACTTCTTAGGTTTTCTAAAGGGTCTATAAAGGCCTCCAGAGGGCTTTCTTCTGGACCTTCCTTGATACCTAGTCATGCCTTATCACCTAACTTAACCAGATGATCTTGAGCTCTGAATGAGATAAACATAAGTTTTATTTAAAAGGATTATCTGAGATTAGTCATAACAAAACACTAACAAGCCTCGCCCTTCAGGGCGGGGAGGAGGTCAGCTGTTAAGAAAACATTATAATGAATATGTGTTCAAGTGTTTTAGAAGCTCTTAGAAGTATATGGAACTTGCGTGAGCATATATGGCAAGAGTTTACGTTGAATCTTATGGCTGTACAATGAACCATGGTGAGGCAAGAACTCTAATGGAGATGTTAAGGAGAAGAGGACATGCTCTTGTTAGCAGGCCAGAACACGCTGACTACATTGTGGTATTTACGTGTACTGTTGTAGATTACACTGAGAAAAAGATCCTAAAGAGGCTTAAAGAGCTTAGCAACCTCAAAGGAGAGCTTATTATAACAGGGTGTATGGCCGCTGCTCAAAGAAGAGCGTTAATGGAAAAGTTTCCGGGAGTCATGCTCTTTCCTCCTACATATTATCCATATATTGTTGACTACATTGAGAGAAAGCGTATAATGGAAAAATTGAGCTTTATAGAGAAGGCTCGAATACCAAGACCTGTAGACGTAGTAGTGACAATACCAATAGCTGAAGGATGTAATCAGGATTGTAGTTATTGTATAACAAAGCTTGCAAGGGGGAGAGTTGTAAGGAGTTACTCAATAGATGCCCTGGTGGAAGACATAAGGGAAGTCGTTAGAAGTGGTGCAAGAGAGATAAGGCTCTCAGCTCAAGATACTGCAGTTTATGGAATTGATAAAGGATATACGCTTATAGACCTGCTTAAGGAGATCATTAGGATCCCTGGAGACTTTATGGTAAGAGTAGGGATGATGAATCCTCATAACGCCATAAAGATCCTTGATGAGTTAATAGAAGTGTATAAAGATAGAAAGCTCTATAAATTCATTCATGTTCCAGTTCAGTCCGGGAGTGCTAGGATACTAAGACTTATGAAAAGAGAACATGGCATTCTTGAATACGTAAAGATTGTAAACACATTTAGAACTAATTTTGAGCACTCAACGATAGCAACGGATGTTATTGTGGCATTTCCTGGCGAAACTCTAAGGGACTTCTTGGATACATATAGGCTAATTGAGAGGACAAGGCCTAATGTTGTTAACATCACGAGGTTCTCTCCTAGACCCATGACAGAAGCATATTATATGAAAAATCGTGTACCTGGATGGATAGCAAAGGAAAGATCCTCCATGCTAGCAAGATTAGCCAAGAACATATCACTAGAGGAAAACCTGAAGCTTATAGGATACAGAACACAAATTTTAATAAATGAGATAGGAAAGGGTCGCACGCTCATGGGTAGGGACATTGCCTATAGGCCCATTGTGATGAGAAATGTGAATAGGAAAGTGGCCATGGGGTCATGGGTCAATGTGGAGATAGTTGAGGCTAGGGAAACATATCTCATTGCGGAGATAATCTAGTCCACGCTCTTAAGCATTTTTTCTACTGTTGAGAATCCAAGGTCAAGTGCTTTTTCGTTTATTTCGAGAACCTTTCCTCTAAAGCGCTCCCTTAAGACCTCCTTTACAGTCTCGGGTTTTAATGGCATTCCAAGGGAGAGCGCTGCACCCAGCATCACCATGTTCATTGACAGTGGGCTCCCTGCTTCTTCAGCAAGCTTACTTGCGTTTATCACGTAGAGTCTCTTTGTGAGCTTTTTCATCTCAGAGACTATTACTTCAGAAGAAGGGTACTCCTCCTCGCCTAATAATGTCGGAAGAGGCATAATCCTATCGTTGTTAACGAGAAGAATAGTCCTTTCTCCAAATTTCTCTACATATCTCAGTGGCTCTATGAGCTCAAACCCTATTACAAGATCTGCCTCCCCCGATGGTATTATCGAGGACATAGCATCTCCTATTCTAACCTCACTGAGCACGCTACCTCCACGTTGGGCCATCCCATGAACTTCACTCATGACAGCATTTTTTCCTTCTCTAAGCGCAGCGTCAACTATGATCTTGCCTACAGTAATTATCCCCTGACCACCGACTCCTGCTAAAACAACGTTGTAAACCTCCATTACTCACCACCAGCCCGTTCTATAGCATTGAATGGACACACATATTGGCAGGCTCCACACCCTATACAGAGCTCAGGTCTTATGTGCACACTTCCATCCTCGAGTATTGTGAAAGCTGCACACGAGAACGTCTTAACACAGGCATAACACTTGGTACACTTCTCTTGGTTTATCACATATGGTATTATCTTTATACCCTCCTTTCTTGCCTTTCTAGCGTATTCAAGCGCACAAAGTCTTCTTGATATTATGACAAATGGCTTTTTCTCTTTTGACACATATTCCTTTGCTTTCCTAAATGCTTCTATAGTTCTAGGCACGTCATAAGGATCTACGACCTCATAATCGATCCCGAGTCCATCCATGATCCTCTCTAGTGGAATGCTTACAAGACCTTCAGCTTTAATCTTTGAAGGAACCTCTGGAGTAGGTTGTCCTCCTGTCATAGCAGTAGTGGCATTGTCCATTACAACAAACACTGCTGGGGTTCTGTGTACTATGGCATTTATAAGACCTGGTATCCCGGCATGGTAAAATGTTGAGTCTCCAATAAACGCCACAACAGGCTCTTCAATGAAGTGTGCTAGTCCTGATGCAGAACCAAAACTTGATCCCATAGAGAACAGAAGATCACCCATATTAAACGGTTTTGCAAAGCCTAATGTATAGCATCCAATGTCTGTCGGTGCAACCACGTTAGTTCCAAAGACTCTCTTTGCGGCGTAATAAGTTGCCCTATGCGGACATCCAGGACAGAATGTTGGAGGTCTGCTTGGAAGCTTTATTTCAACCTTTAAAGGACTCTTCTGAGAAGTCTCTCCCTTCAAGACCTTCAGTAGAACTCTATATATTTCATCTGGATTAAGCTCATAGTGATATCTTACTGTACCATCTTCTTTTCCATGTATTATAATTTTAATTCCAAGTCTCTGCGCCAGCTCTCTTATCTGTCTTTCTATTACTGGCTCTGTTTCCTCAAACACTATTAGCTTATCTACAGTCGATATAAATTCTGCAATCCTTCTCTCGGGAATTGGATAGCTCATTGTAACCTTAAACACCTTTGCAGGGATCCCCTTGGACCTTATGACGTCCACAACGTATCCATAAGACGCTCCTGAGGCTACGATCCCTACGCTAGGATCCTCACCGTAAACTTCAATCCTATTATATTTGAACTCATCAGAGAACTCTTTAATCCTTTTAAGCCTCTCTAGTTGTCTTATTCTATTCCTTCTTGCAGTAGCTGGCACAACAACAAATCTCATTGGATCTTTCTGGAACTTCTTCTTATTGAATGCGTTAAGCCTAAGATTCCCTAAATTAACTATGCCTCTCATGTGGGATATCCTGGTAGTGGTTCTCAACATCACTGGGACTTCAAATCTCTCTGAGATTTCAAACGCAATTTTAGTGAGCTCCTTTGCTTCCTGAGGAGATGATGGCTCTATAACAGGAACATGGGCCATAACCCCATATAGTCTATTGTCCTGCTCATTTTGTGAGGAGTGCATGCTAGGATCGTCAGCTGATACTATCACCATTCCGGCCCTTACTCCTGTATAGCCAAGCGTCATGAAGCTATCTGCTGCAACGTTTAAACCCACGTGTTTCATGGCGACTATACTCCTTAAACCTGATATAGCAGCTGCGGCAGCTACTTCAAGTGCCACCTTTTCGTTTGTAGAGTACTCAAAGTAAATCCCAGCCTCAGTATATATTTCGTAGAATGTATCTCCTATCTCTGAAGATGGTGTTCCAGGATAAGTAGTTGCAACAGCAACTCCTGCCTCCAACGCACCTCTTACTATGGCTTCATTGCCAAGCATCGAGGCTTTTCCTGGCCCAGGCCTAAGCACAACGTGCAAGCGAATCCCCTCACTCAGACCTCCTCAGAAGCATCTTGGCATCAACTACCACAGCACCGCTCTCTTTAAGGAATATAGGGTTAAGATCCAACTGGTCTATCACTGGCTCAAGCTTCTGTGCAAGATCTGAGACCCTTAGTAAGATCTTTATCAATGCCTCACGATCCACCTTTATCCCACGGAACCCTTCAAGGAGCTTTGCACCCTTTATTTCTCTAAGCATCTCCTCAGCATCTGCTCTTGTTATTGGGACAACTCTAAACGTAACATCTCTAAGAACTTCGACAAATATTCCTCCAAGGCCAAACATTATTGCAGGACCAAAAGTTGGATCGTTTATAACGCCAACTATAACTTCTAGGTTCTTGTCCTCCATCTCCTCTACTAAAATCTTTGCATTCTTGAACTTCTCCTTAAATTCCTTAATGACGTTCTTAAGTTCCTCAGGATCCTTTACATTAAGCCTTACAGCACCTACATCAGTTTTGTGCAATATTTCATGGGATGATGCTTTTACTACCACAGGAAATCTCAAGTTTATGCTCTCAACATCCTCTGGAGAGTCTATGACAACAAAGTTAGGGACGGGTATACCATAGTTCCTCAGGAGGGACTTTACCTCATGCTCTGCAAGAGCTCTTCTCTCCTTAGCGATCTCAAAAACGTCTTTAACGTCCATCATAACACCCCCATCCTCTTTAGATACAGCCCTCGTTCATATAATGCCCTAAGAGCCTTAACTCCTCTCCATATGCTTGGATAAATTGCTATTCTCCTCCTCTCCATTTCTTTAATCATTTTCTGAGTGTATGTTCCCCCTATGGAAACTACCACCATAGGCTTCTCTCCATGCTTGCTCCACTTCTCAACTATGTCAACAAGCTTCTCTGTAACAAAGGGCGTCTGGAATAAGGCAAGACATAAGATGCCGTCAACGTTAGGATCCTTATTAACAAGCTCAAGGGCCTTATCATACTGCTCATCTGTAACATCAGCAGTGAGGTCTACAGGGTTGTTCACGGAGGCATATGGAACTAACACTTCCCTTAGCTTCTCCTTTGTTTCTTCAGTAAGATCTGCCATCTTTAGCCCAACTCCCTTATCTCCATAGGTGCTCTCTATATAATCAGTTGCGATAACACCATACCCTCCACCGCTTGTGACTACAACAACCCTTGGACCTAACATCGGCTTTTGATAGGCAAGCACTCTAGCGAAGTCTATAATTTCCTCCTCATCGTATGCTCTTATAATGCCTGCCTGTTTAAACGCACCATCTATGACGGCATCAGATCCTGCAAGAGAACCCGTATGAAGTGCAGCAGCTGTTGCGCCTCTAGAGGTTCTGCCCCCTTTCAGCACTACTATAGGCTTCTTCTTTGAAACCTTCTTAGCAACCTCTAAGAACCTTCTTCCATCCTTTATGCTCTCTAAATATAGTGCTATAGCTTTAGTTTCCTCATGCTCTGCAAAGTATTCAAGAAGTTCAGCCTCTGATACATCCATCTTGTTTCCTATACTTACAAATGCTGAGACCCCAACGCCATAGTGTGCTGCATAATCCATAAATGCCACTCCAGCTGCACCACTCTGTGATATATACACAAAGTCTCCTGCAGGCGGTCTAGGAGATCTCTCGCGTAATGTGAAGAGGGCATCTATCTTCTTTCTAGGAACATAAATTCCAAGACAGTTTGGCCCTATTACCCTGGTCTTACTGCCCCTTATTATCTCTTTCAGTTGCTCTTCAAGTCTTCTTCCTTCCTCTCCAGTCTCCCCAAATCCTGCTGATATTATGATAACACCACGTATTCCCTTCTCAACACAGTCTCTTAAGACTTCAGGAACAACCTTTGATGGAACTGCTATTACTGCTAAGTCTATCTTGTCTGGCACATCTTTAACGCTTGGATATGCTTTGTATCCCATAAATTCATCAAGATTTGGGTTTATAGGATATAGTTTGAGCCCACTCTCTGTCAAGTATCTGAATATTATGCTGCCTACTTTGTTAGGATTCCTAGAGACTCCAATTACGGCAACACTTTGAGGATTAAAAAACGCATCTAGTGACTCCATAGCTTTCACCGATCGTAATGATACTTTCTCATATTTACACAAGTGCTATATTTAACACAGCATTATTAGGAAGCCTACAACCTCGCTGAGGTCACTACCCATTTTTGTATATGCTTTTAGTGTTAAAAACTGTACCGTAAATATAGAAAACACTTAACAAGCGAACATTAAGCAGTGATATAAAATGAGTCCTAAATGCAATCTCTTAAATTATATACTACTAGCAGAAAAAGTGTAACATAAATGAGCTTAAGAACTAATTTTAACAAGCGTTTAAAGAGTTAAGACTGCATGCTAAAAATAAAAGGAGTTAAAGAAGACTAGAACTCAGAGGACTCTGTCTCTGTCTCAGGTACTCCACCTTCTTTTCCTTCTTTGCCCTTTTCTAGTGGTTTAGCAGCAATCACATCGTCAATTCTAAGAATCATTGTTGCTGCCTCGACGGCACTGACAATCTCCTGTCTTGGGACTCTCAGAGGCTCTACTACTCCTTCCTCAAACATATCTCCGACCCCATCCTCGCTCTTAAAGCTGACACCATATGTTCTCTTGTCCTCCTTGTGAAGCGTTCTAAGCCTTATTAAGACATCAATTGGATCAAGTCCTCCATTTAGTGCTAAGATCTTCGGTATAGACTCTAGTGCATCTGCAAATGCTTCTATGGCCATTTGCTCTCTTCCACCTACTCTGGCAGCGTAGTCACGGAGCTTCATTGCTAGCTCTACAGCAGTAGCTCCTCCTCCAGGGGTTATCTTCTGATCTTCGATAGCTGCTGCAACAACGCTAAGAGCATCATGCATTGACCTCTCAATCTCATCAACAACATGCTCTGTACCACCACGTATGAGTATTGAAACAGCCTTCTTGTTCTTGGCACCAATGACAAAGGTCATGTTGTCCTCTCCGATCTTGCGCTCCTCTACTACCTCTGCTTCTCCTAGGTCTTCTGGTGAGAGATCCCCAAGCTTAGTTACAATCCTTGCTCCAGTGGCCTTAGCGAGCTTCTCCATGTCCGACTTCTTAACGCGCCTTACGGCGTATATGCCTGCTTTTGCGAGATAGTGCTGTGCTAGGTCATCAATGCCCTTCTGACAGAAGACTACATTTGCACCTACTGCCTTTATCTTCTCTATCATATCCTTAATTAACATCTCCTCGCTCTCAAGGAACTTCTTTATCTGCTCTGGATCTGTAATCTGAATTTCCGCGTCGAACTCTGTCTTTTTGACCTCAAGTGGCGCGTTAATAAGCGCTATCTTAGCATTTCTGACAACTTTTGGCATTCCAGGGTGTACGCGCTCCTTGTCTATGACAATGCCATCAATGAACTCTGTATCCTTAACGCTTCCTCCGACTTTCTTCTCAACTTTTACGTTGTCTATATCTGCTACTATCTTTCCGTTGACCTCCTCAACTATTGAAAGAACGGCCTTGACTGCAAGCTCTGCGAGATATTCCCTATAAGGTGCTGACTGCTTACCAGTCATTGCAGTCATCGCTATCCTCTTGAGCATTTCCATGTTGTCTCTGCTTATAGGAGTTGCAATCTCATTAAGGAACTCTAATGCTTTATCTGCAGCCATTTTATAACCTTCAATTATTGTTACGGGGTGTATCTTTTGGTCAAGAAGGGATTTTGCATTCTTTAGGAGCTCTCCTGCAAGTACTACTGCTGTTGTTGTACCATCTCCTACAGCCTCATCCTGAGTCTTTGCAACTTCCACCATCATCTTGGCTGCTGGGTGTTCTACGTCAATCTCCTTAAGTATTGTAACACCATCATTTGTAATTACTACGTCGCCCATTGAGTCAACAAGCATTTTGTCCATTCCCTTAGGACCAAGAGTTGTCTTTACAGCGTCAGCTATGGCGACTGCAGCCGCAATATTGTTTTCCATGGCTTCTCTACCACGTTCTCTCCTAGTACCCTCCTTAAGTATAAGTATTGGTTGTCCCGCAAGCATAGTTCCACCACCTTGGTTCTGTGTAATATAATACGTTTTAAACCCCTCCTATTATAGGATATCACGTCCTAGAGCAATAGCACGGCGCATACAAGGTCTCAAGCTAGCTTACGTAATTTCACTAAAGAATAAAGAAGCACTTCTATAAAAATATTTCGGTAGTGTTTAATATAAATTATAAGATGCTGCTGGGAGTTCTCATACCCTAGAGCAGAAATAACATGATATCCTCCATGCACTAAAGGGCGAGACTTGAACGGCTCTGTCAATAATAACATAGCTAAAAGTAACAAGTACGTTACTGTCTCAGGAGCTCAAGTAAATCTTCAATATCCTCTATCCTCATAAGCTCCTTTATGTTTATTAAACGAACACCACCTAAAGACTGCTTATAGGTAACTCTCTTAACAAATAGAACTGCATGAAAGTTTATGAAATCTGAAATTGCCTTTAGAATCTGAACTGCCTGATCATAAGCTCTTCCCTTTTCTATCTTACCAACAAGACTCACGTCCTCGAGCTTCTCCTCATCATTTAAGGTTACTATGTTTACTGGATCTCTTTTAGACTCAACGACTTTTAAACCAACAGAACAGAGCTTCTGACCTACAATACTTTCCACTTCCTCTTTAGGCTTCATTGACCCAAGGAGACTTCCCCATTCTTTTATCACGTCTATCTCTAGAAATATCTCGTTACCGAAGAGATTCTCCAGCTTCTCCGCTACCGTAATCTCTGCATCCATTCCCTTCTCGTACTCAATTATAGCTTTCCTGCTGACGTTACAGTAATATGCTACATTCCCCAAGGAGTACCCTCTAAGAACCCTCTTCTCTCTTAGCTTCTCGCCATTTAGTCTTACGTATATTCCTCCTCTCCCTGCATATGCTACAGGTTTTCTCCCTTGGATGTACTCCATAAAAGTCCCAAGAGTGAGAACAGGAATGTTATATCTACTGTAGACCACACCATCCATTAGTGGACCATATAGAGAGTATTCAGCAATTATTATCGGAGTTGCATTAAGAACCCTTGATATAGATATTAAATCTCTAGCTATGTCCCTCTTTATACTATCAACGTTATTTACACATTTTATTAAAATTATAATGTCATCCTTTTTGGCTATGATATCAAATAACATACCTCTACCACTTTCAATGCTAACAAGACTCCACCCTTCCTTTCTTAGAACCTCCGATAACAAATGTATATTCATAGTACTCATCTTTAAGCATCATTGTTATAGTCGTTAAATTTACTTATGGAAACAGTTATAAATTTATCTCGAGAGGCTTATACAATAAGCATAATAACATAAATTCGAGCTCTTAATGATAGAGCAATATTTAAAAACCTAGGTGCTCTACTCTAATCATAGAAGCGTTGTGAAGCGAGTAAATTGAGAAACGTAACAAAGAGTAAAATCTACAGAGGACCCTTAAGCCTCCTAAAGGGGATAACAAGGATCAACGAGAGCAGGCTAATCTTATAAACTTACTCTCTATCAACGTAGAATTACCTAATAGAGTAAGGAGAATGTTAGGCTAAGTTAAAAACACGTTTAGTGTTTTATTTCTAGAAGCTTAAAGCGGGCGTAGTCTAGCTGGTAGGACACGGGCCCCCCAAGCCCGTTGCCCGGGTTCGAATCCCGGCGCCCGCACCACCCTTTTAATAGTAGAATACTACTAAAACTACTAAAAATCCTTGTACTTTAAAGTAGAGGTTACACTGCCATTTGCTTAGAGAGCACGTTCTTCAACAAAATTTTTAAGGATGCAATAATTGAAATGGTCTTAGGCCTATGTTAATTGGTTTAGTACCACAAGAGTGTGGAGGTGAGTGGGTGAAGCGTAGTTCAAGAAATTGGAAAAAAGCAGGTAGAATGAGGTGGAAATGGCGTAAGAAGAGAATGAGAAGAGAAAAGAGAGAAAGGAAAAGGCAGAGAGGTATAATAGTTTAAAGAGCTTTATAAGCATTATCGAAAATTATTTAAGCAATATTATGCTACTAAATTTATGAAATAAATAAAACAGTCCAGAGATCGAAAAATATGACTAATAAAACGCCCCCATTATCTGGATGGGGGCGTGGGGTAGCCAGGTATCCTGGCGGGCTCCAGTCGACCCTAAAGGGTTGGGAGAGACCCGCTGACCTGGGTTCGAATCCCAGCGCCCCCACCAACCATTTCTTAGTATTCCTGACTATGCTGGAGACCTTTAATCCTTATTTTGCGGGGTGTTATGAGACATGAAGGTTAATCCTATAGACGAAAACGATATTTTAAGCGAGTATCCTTTACCTGAAGATATAAAAAGAGTACTTGAGGAGGCATTGCCTTATCTCCAGAACGTAAACCAAATAGCGAAGATAATAATAAATTATAATATTAAAACTATCAATGAGCTTAAGGCTATGATATATGAGATTCTTGAGAAAAATGATACATTATATGATATTATTACAAAAACAGATCTTAAGATAGTGCTTAACTTTGCTGAAAAACATTAAATTATAAAGTATTACTAAAAAGCCTTACTTTTCAGCGTGGACGAATGCTAGGTGAAGACAATGATCAAAATAATATGGCCTAATCCCAGTAAAGAGGACTATGATCTTGCAAGTAAGTATGGATACACTCCACAGCTCATTGCAAGATGGAGAATGCTTATTGGAGATGAAGTTAAAGATCTTGTAGAGGCTATAGAAAAATACAAAAGGGTTTTTATTAGGGTTAACACGCTTAAGATATCTCCTAAGGAGCTTAAGCGAAGACTTGAAGAAGAAGGATTCTTACTTAGAGAGACATTCCTAGAATACGCATTTGAAGTCCTAAGATCACCATATACCCTATCCTCCTCTAAAGAGCATCTTTTAGGATATTTTTATATTCAGGATCTCTCTTCAATGATACCACCACTTCTTCTAGATCCAAAGCCCCATGAAAGCATTTTAGATCTAGCAGCAGCTCCTGGTGGTAAAACTACACATATAGCTCAAATAACCGAGGGGAAGGCTAAAATTGTCGCTGTAGATATTTCAAGGAAAAGAATGGCCTCAATGAGATCGAACGTAAATCGGCTTGGAATAAGCAACATAATAATGATAAGGGCTGATGGCAGGAAAATAGTATCCTACGGAGCGAAGTTCGACAAAGTGCTATTAGATGCTCCCTGCACTGGAGAAGGTGTCATACCCAGAGATCACTCAAGGAAGACCATAAGGCTTAAGGAATACGAGTCCAGAGTAAGACTCCAGAGGGATCTCTTAAGAGTTGCATATGAGATCTTAAAGCCTGGAGGATTACTCGTTTACTCAACATGTACGTATTCTCCAGAGGAAAATGAGGAGAACATAAAATTCGCCATAGAGGAGCTTAAAATGGAGCTTATGGATGACTGGCCGATATACGATTTTAGGCCGTCCAATGGTTATAATATGAAGGGCGTTTGGAGAGCTTATACTCACAGACAAAATACATTAGGGGCTTTCTATGCAGTCCTTAGAAAACCAGAGTAGTAAAAGAATCTGGCGAAGACCAACAAAGAGAGAAGGGGAGATTATAATCTCAAAGCTTGAATACTTTGGAGAGGATGTTCCGGAAAAGGTCCTTGTAGGACATGACATGTACGTGCTTGAGATATTTCGAAGAGAAGTACATCTAGTAAAGAGAGAGCTCTCAAAAGCTATCGAAGTATTTAAGCCATACTCTGCTGGAATAACGTTTGGAGAGCTCAAAGGAAGAACTTTTATGTTATCACTGGCTGGAGGATATCTTGTTGCAAGATATGCTACTAGAAAGAGGGTCATGCTGGACAAAGAGGGAAGCATAAAGTTCATATACGGAGAAGACGTGGAGGGGCCGGATATTGATGACTGGGATGAGGACATAGAGGACAATGACGTGGTAATAGTCCTCAGTGATAAGGGAGAATTTCTTGGATTTGGTAAGGCTATTGTGAGGAACTTAAGGGTAATTAAAGTAGAAAATATCGTTGATATTGGATGGTACTTGAGGAGTGAAATGAATGAAATCTAATAGGATCACGATAAGAAGTGCTCATGAGAGCGAGATCATGGAAATGCTCTCAATGCTTGCTGAAGAAGGAATCTACCATAATGAGGAGCTCTATGTCCTACTGTATGAAAGTTATCCAGACTTAATGATAGTAGCTGAGAGAGAGGGATCCCTCCTAGGGTTCGTTGTTGGAGCTCTTTCCACTGAGGACTCAGGCAGAATATTAGTGCTCTTTGTAAGGAGAGACTACAGAGGTATGGGCATAGGAAAACGCCTCTTAAGGGAAGTAATCAGAAGGATGGTTACGATATATGGTGTTAAGGAAATAACACTAGAGGTGCATGAGAAGAACGAAACCGCAATAAAACTTTATGAGGAATTTGGGTTTAGAAAGGTGAAAAAGCTTCATGGTTACTATGACGGGGAAGATGGTTGGCTCATGGTAAAAAAGATCATGCCCTAGTTGATATCTCTCTCGGTGGAGTTATATACCTCTAAACCTTTTGTCTCTCTGACATCATAATTACATGGTCATCATCTTCACCGTGCTATAATATGTATTGCGAATCATCATGTGGAAGGTGTAAGGAAGAATGTACGAGATAATGTTCCTTGGAGGAGCAAAGGAAGTCGGAAGAGTTGGAATGTTAATGTTTAAAGAGGGAAGTCCAATAGCACTCTTTGATTACGGTATGAAACCATCAAACCCTCCAGAGTACCCTATAGAGTCGCCCCCAGTAAACAGCGTTTTCATAACTCACGCACACCTCGATCACTCAGGTCTCGCTCCTTGGCTTGCAGCTAGATATGCGCCAAGCATATATGCAACCCCTGTAACGCATGAGGTGGGGGAGCTTCTTCACAGGGATGCCATAAAGGTAGCGAGTATAGAGGGATACCCCATACCATACTCGAATGAGGAGGTGGATATTTATAGGAGCATCTCTATGGCGTATCTTAACTTTGGAGAGGACGTCGAGCTTGGTGAAGAACGCGTAGAGGTCATTCCGGCAGGGCATATACCCGGAGCGTCTATGTTTAGGATTATAACTGAGCACGGAATAGCTCTGTTTACAGGCGATTTAAACACAAAGGATACGCATCTAGTAGAAGGGGCAAAATCGACTAGTGCTGATGTAGTCATAATTGAGGGCACATACTCAGGAAGAGAACACCCTGACAGAAGGGAAGTAGAAAAAATGTTTCTTGATGCTATAGAAGAAAGGGTCTCTAAGGGAGGAACAGTATTAGTTCCAGCATTCGCTGTAGGAAGATCACAGGAGGTTCTTATGATACTGACAAAACGAGGAGGGTATGACGTTTGGTATGATGGCATGGGTAAGCAAGTTTCTGAGATATATCTTTCTCATCCCAGTTACTTAAGAGATTCTAAGGCTCTTAGAAAAGCCCTCAAAGAAGTAAATATAGTTCAGCTTTCATCTCATAGAAATAAGGCCCTTAAGGATGGAAATGTTATAGTAGCAACCTCTGGAATGTTGGAAGGCGGGCCAGCTCTCTACTACATATCTAAGCTCAAGGATGATCCTAAAAATGCCGTTTACTTTACTGGATATCAAGTTGAAGGAACAAATGGGAGATATCTTCTTGATACAGGTCACATAAATCTACAGGGAGTCAGTATGCCAGTTGTAGCAGATGTCAAATTTTTTGACTTCTCAGCACATGCAGGGCACTCTGAGTTAATAGATTTTATAAAAAAGGTAAATCCAGAGAGAGTTATAATATTCCATAGCGATAACCCAGAGCCATTGGCAGATGATCTAAGAGATATAGTTTCAGATGTGATAATACCAGACATCACGCTTAGAATACCTCTCTTCCCTTAGTGGTTGCCCACGTCCTATATTTGAGCAACGAGGGAAGCTTTAGCAATGGACGCGGGCTTTCCCCTCCCGCGCTTCATCATGATCAGCATGTCATTGGGAGCGACATTGACGGGCACCACGGGACCCGCCTTACGGGAGATGAGCACTATCCTCTCGCCTCTGCTGGCTATCTCGCCGTCATCGAGGCAGCTTACTTAATGTTCTATTCCCCCTCATTTAAATGTTTCCATGGTTACCGAATTGTACTTATCTAACGAAATAGTCTCACTTTAATAGTTTTAAAGCTTATCGTCGAGAAGAGGCCTCTTTTAAAATAATTACTAACGATAATGAGCTTAGATAGCCTTGATTAGCTTGTATTTTGTATGGAGAAGCTATATAAGTTCATTAGGGCTTGTATATTCTCAGTGTTTCTGTAAGCACTTTGAGAAGGTAACGTGGGGAAGTCGGGGTGTCAAAATTTTTATAATAATAACATGCTATAGTCTGTGAAGTGCTATTCTAACTTGTTCCAATGTCACGCTAACGGATAATTAATATAGAATCCCTCAGAAATATTTTATTGTTTGAGCAGGACTCATTATACTGCGTGCTACTCTGTGTATATCCTTACCTTCGATACTCTCGAGGTGCCGATAAGATGGGCATAAGTGGCGTTATAGAGATTAGATTCCATGGTAGAGGTGGTCAGGGAGCTGTAACTGCTGCTAGACTTCTGGCAATGGCAGCTTATAAAGCAGGATTCAAAGGAGTCCAAGCATATCCGTTTTTTGGTGCTGAAAGACGAGGAGCACCAGTAGTAGCGTACTTTAGAATGAGCAAGGAGCTAGTAAAACTTCACAGCATGATAAAAAACCCAGATGCTATAGTAGTGCTCGATGACAGCCTCCTAGACGTAGTGGATGTTACAAGCGGTCTAAAGGAAGGTGGAAAGGTAATAATAAACACTTCAAGCCCTGACAAAGTCAAGGAAAAGATAGATACAAACAAGTTTAAACTATACTGCGTTGACTGTACTTCCATAGCCTTAGATCTAGGCCTAGTAATTGCAGGAATACCAGTGGTGAATACCGCAATCCTTGGAGCTGTAAGTAAGGTCATTGGCATACCTGTAGAAAACGTTGTTGACGCTGTAAAAGAGTCTTGGAGGGGATCTGTAGCTGAGAGAAATGCCAAGGCAGTACTTAGAGCATATGACTCCATGAAGGAGGTGTCATAATTGTCTGAAGATGCCATCAAGTATCTCCCTCTTTCTAAGCCAAAGATTGGAATATCAGGAAAAACAGGATCTTGGAGGATATTTGCTCCGGAAATAAATTATGAAAAGTGCGTTAAATGCCACATATGTGTGGTCGTGTGTCCGGAGGCGTCAATATCACTAGAGGACGATAGGCCAAAAATAGACTATGACTACTGTAAAGGATGTGGCGTATGTGCCCGTGAGTGTCCAGTAGGTGCCATAACAATGAGGAGGGAGAGGTAATGTCTGGAAGGAAGGTTATAATAGACACTGGAAACTCTGCAGTTGCATACGCTGTGAAGGATGCAGAAGCAAAAGTCATAGCAGCTTATCCAATAACTCCACAGACTACTATTGTGGAAAAGATAGCCCAGTTTATAGAGTATGGGCAGATGGATGCAAAGATGATACGTGTTGAGTCAGAACACAGTGCTATGGCAGCTATCATAGGATCAGAAGCAATGGGAGTAAGGTCCTTTACAGCAACATCATCTCATGGACTTGCGCTTATGCATGAAATGCTTTGGTATGCATCAAACGCAAGGCTTCCCGTTGTCATGGCCGTTGCCAATAGAACTATGGGACCTCCATGGAATATATGGGCAGACTGGGGAGACGCTATGGCTGATCGCGATATAGGATGGATCATAAGCTGGGCAGCGAATAACCAGGAAGTATATGATTTTACACTTATCTCATACAGAGTTGCTGAAGATAAAAGGATAGTGCTCCCTGCCATGGTCAATCTTGAGGCCTTTGTGTTAACACACACTAGCATGCCCTTTGAAATATGCGGAGAGGAGACAAGAGAATACCTTCCTGAGTACGATCCTGCTTGGAAGCTTGATCCCGATGATCCGATAATAATGGGTAACCTATTTTCTCCTGCAGATACAATGAAGCTTCGATGGGATATGTGGGAGTCAATGGAACGTGCTAAGAAGGTTATAGCTGAGGCTATTAGAGAATACAATGAGCGCTTTAATAGGAACTATGAGGGACTAATAAAGACGTATAAAATGGATGATGCGGACTATGCAATACTCAGTATGGGAACAATGGGGGAGGAGGCAGAGGTTGCGACTGACGTCCTTAGAGAGGAGGGTCTAAAAGTAGGAACTGTCAGGATTAACTTCTTTAGGCCATTCCCAAGAGAGGACATTATAAAAACCCTTAATGGAGTTAGCAGGGTAATTATACTTGAGAGATCATCGTCTATTGGGGCATCAGGTCAAATAATGCAGGATCTTGGTCAATCACTACTCCTTGAGAAGATGCAGCTTGACGTTAATGACGTGTTCATAGGCATAGGAGGCACTGACGTGTCCTATGAAGACATAGTTAACATTGTGAAAAAGGCTATTAAAGGAGACCTTGCCCCACTGTATTGGTATGGATCAGAGGGTTGGTGATGCCTCATGGTTACTGTGAAAGATCTTGCAAAAATGGAGGATTTACTCCTTAAGGGCAATGCAGCCTGTGCAGGATGTCCTATAGGTGTTGCTCTTAGAACAACCCTTAAGGCATTGGGTAAAAAAACCATAATGTTTGTGCCTGCATGTTGTACTTCAGTTGTTCAAGGAATAGGCCCAGGGGCGGCCATATCAGTCCCCTTATTTAACACAGCATTTGAAACTGCAGCCTCTGTGGCCTCAGGTGCTGCAGCTGCAGCAGAGATCCTCGGTAAAGATGTTACAATACTAGCATGGGCAGGAGACGGTGGCACGTATGACATAGGTCTTCAAGCAATATCTGGAGCTGCAGAGAGAGGAGACAACGTGTTATATATTTGTTATAATAATCAAATGTACAGTAACACTGGAATACAGCGCTCAGGAGCAACTCCTCTAGGAGCCTGGACCACTACTACATGGACTGGAAAAACTGAACACATGAAGGACATGGGCATGATATTAATAGCGCACAGAGTTCCATATGTGGCTGCAACCTCAGTCGGATACCCTGACGATATATATGAGAAGGTTAAGAAAGCCAAGGAGAAGAAAGGATTCAGATATATAGACATACTAGCACCATGTCCACCTGGATGGAGATTCCCAAGCGATATGACCATAAGGCTTGGAAAACTTGCCATCGAAACAGGATTCTGGCTACTTTATGAGTACGAAGATGGAGAACTTAGATTTAATGGATATACAAAGCTTGTAGCAGAAGGAAAAAGAGAGTTTAAACCTGTTGAGGAGTTCCTTAGACTACAGGACAGGTTTAGACATCTCTTTGAACCAAAGAGAAGAGATGACATCCTTGAGGAAATCCAAAGATGGATAAAGGAGCGTTTTGAATGGTATCTTTCCCTAGCAAAGATATAGTCTCTTTCAGTCTTTTTCCATTACCTCATTTTCTCAAATTACTTGAAATAAATAATTTATAAGGATACCTTGTTCATGAAGCTTGATGAGTATGATATCCATAGGTAAGAAACATGTTAGTAGTGGAAAATCTCTATCATCCGTTATTATGGGTATGCAAAGAATCACAAAAAGCATATATCCCATAATCCTAGTTCTATTGACATTTATTTTGATATTTATAAAAAATAGGGACGTAATATTGTCCCTACGATATTCCCTAGGATTTATAGGCATTATACTGTTCTCACTACTTCTAGATTATCCTATAGTTCAAGGAACTGTAATAAAAAAGCAGTCACTTCTCTACGGTCTTTTCTCTCTTTTCCTTTTATCCTATGCGCTTACAATATTATACTCCCTTTACATAGTCCAAATGAATAGCTTCTCAAAGATTCTTTCAGTATGGGTTCCATACTCAATCCTCATGACAATGCTTGTTATATACTACTCCTCATTCTCAGCGTTAAACGCACTATCTGTTGGAGCAATACACTCTATAATAACGATCGGGGCATTGTTTCATGACATAGACTTTAAGATGTTTTTAATAAGTATGTGCGTTCTAGCGATTCCAAATATAATTATTGCAGGCAATCTAGAAACAAGGTTTCTTTTTGTCAAAACAAAGGATATAGCGAAGGCCTACCTTAGCACTTTCTCAAAAAGTTTTGAGTACTTAGAGAACATTCAGGATATAATAAGCGAAGAGAAGAGAGTGTTTTCTGATATATTCATGTTTAAAAATAATAGGGGACAAATATTTTGGGTCGTGAATAATTACTTTCACTATGGACCCTTTATGAGCATAGGAAGCTCAGAGATTCCTAAAATGTTATTGGCAGCTCTCAAAAATGTTCTTGTGTTTAAAGGTCCTGCAACACACAGAGAGAATATTTCAACGTCCAAAAGAGCTCGAAGGGTCACTAAGAGAATTGTTAATAGTGCAATGCACATGAGAACTAAAGAACTTATGGCTCGATATTGTGTTGTTGAGAGGGACAAGTTTAGAGTGCACTGTTTGGACTTGTCAGGATTTGTTATCTGCTTTGTAGACATCTTAGAAGAAGGCTATGATGATATTCCACAAGAGCCACTGAAGGACATGCTCTGGAGAAAGGATCTGTGCATTGTAGACCTTCATGTGAGTAGAGGATCTCATAACAAGCTGCGTGACTTCACAAGAAGGGATTTTCAGATATTAAAGAGCCTTATAGAGAGCGCTATGGAATCTGTGCAAAAGATTAAGTACGTACAGGCAGAAGTATCTTATGCAAGTTTTCTTCCCGAGGGTAATTTTACAGATATATACTCTGGTGGAGTTCACGCCATCCTCTTTAAGATAGGCCAGTTAAAAATACTTATCTTGGACTTTGATGGCAATAACATGGAGTGGAGTTTTAAGACGTCATTAATCAAATATCTCAAGGACAAGGGGTATGAACCTATAATCTCTACTACAGATAGCCACGAGAAAGCAACACCCCTTGGAGATTACTATATGATTGGGGATACTACGCGATTTGAGGACTTTAAAGACGTTATTAATGACATGATCAGGATGCTTGAAAGAAATCTATCTCATGCAATTTTTGGACATAGAAAGATATCTCATAAGACGAAGATTTTAGGGGATAATTGGCTGTCATTACTTCATCACTCTTTAAAAACGTCAAAAAGAGTTTTTATACTAATCTTACTACAAGTAGTGCTTATAATGTGCTTATTGCCCTTATCGCTTATTATATAAATTACTATACTTTGTCCTTAGCTCAATGTTAGGGGTCTGTCCGTCGTGAGCAAAAACCTTCCATTAAGATTCACGCTCATGAGGGGCTTGGGAGGCATTAGCCTCAGCCCCCCTCAGGGTTCATCGGGAGCATATCATTGGCCTTCTCCCCGCTTAGGGTGATCCCGGATCCCCGCATCCAGATATTATATGCCCCGATAAACTGTCTATCCGCAAGAAGGGCATTCT
>Ga0190313_1000069_pt1 | contig 66701 bp, 50 predicted proteins | sample 4870071011_MG_FD_169989 | JGI IMG/M metagenome (GOLD analysis project Ga0190313, IMG submission 169989) | Hydrothermal vent sediment bacterial communities from Southern Trench, Guaymas Basin, Mexico - 4870-07-10-11_MG | ecosystem: Environmental > Aquatic > Marine > Hydrothermal vents > Sediment ...
TACAGATCACCAAACCCGCCGCTGTTATTATAAATACTCGTGTTCAAAACATAAACAACCGTGTACGCCCCCGTCGCCAACCCACTACCACCATTCCCACTGATAGTAGAGTTGATTATGTAGCTGGTCCGGTTGCTGGCTATGTAGACGCCGTATGCGTAGGAGTCGGTTATTTTTGAGTTTTGGACGTATACGGGGGCTTGGATGCCGTCTATTCCATATCCGTTGTTTTCTATGGTGGTGTTTATTATTTTTGTGAGTTTGGTGGTTTCTTGTATTTCTATTCCAGTGCCGGCGTTGTTTCGTATTATGCTGTTTTTTATTGTGGGTGCTGCTTTGTAGCAGAGTATTCCGTCGCTGTTAGCGTTTTCTATGATTGAGTTTGTTATTGTTACGTTGTCGTTTGATAGCCAGATTGGTCCGTAGCAGTTTGATATGGTGGTGTTGGCGAGTTTGGATTCTCCGGCTATTGTGAACTCATATTTGTATGTGTCTGTTTGCTGGTATGTTGCCTGTCTGTATGCGGTTATTAGTGTTTTTTCTGTGTATATGTGGCCTGTTTTGGACACGTGTATTCCGTGTTGTGTGTCGTAGTTTGAGTTTATGTATAGGCTGACGTTATAGAGGTGGAGTGTTCCCCCATCTTTGATATTGAGATTTCCATCCAGTACTATCGTTTTATTGTGTATGTAGATGTTGTTTGTGATTGTCCAGTCTCCGATGATGTAAATGGTGTCGTCTGTTGTCACGGTTGTCTCTGCTTTTGTCTGGTTTATCGGTGTCAATAGGAGGAGTAACAGGATGAGTATGATAAGATGTTTTTTTACCATACAAAACGTTTATTGTGTTTAGCAAGTTATAAACTTTTCTCTATTATGAAAGAAAACATGGTGTTAATATAACAAAATTATATGTTGTGTTATATTTTTATGTTTGTGTTTGGATGTTTTGGGTCATCTTATGTGTCCAACCGGTTGATACCTGTGCAAAGAGTATAAGACTGCAACCCAACTTAGACAGGGTTCTCGGCAAATTTTGCATTAGTGGAGTAGAATAGAGTTGTGGAGGGAGAGGAAAGATTAATATCACATAGGGGCGTCAGCCAGCTTAATGACCGTCAAAGACCGTGTTGGGCGCCAGAGGTACATAGCGTTTATAATTGAGGCTCCAAGGGAGTTCAGACGGGGCGAGGTCATCCACGCCATCCACAGAGCCCTGCCACGGGACATCCGCAACGAAGACGTGTGGCTCACGGTCTTTGAGCACAACGCCGGCATAGTGCGGTGCCCCCACCTGTTGAAAGACAGGGTCATTGAGATCCTGAACAGCATCAGAGAAGTCAGCGGGGTGGGTGTGACTTTTCGCACTATTATTACCTCTGGCACTATAAAGAAAGCAAAAAAGAAGTTCCAGAAAAAGATGGGGATAGTTTTCAGCAGCAGAAGGCCGCCGAAAAAGAAAAAGGATTCTGGTGGGCGGAAAAGGTTGGGACGTGGCCAGAGGGGCCCAGGGCGGAGGCGGCGTGAGAGGCGATAGTGTGCTCCGTGCTCTGTCAAAGATTTGCCCATAAGTTTTTTAATTCTCTTAGTTGCTAATCTATGCCGAGGTGGAAAAACGTGGAAGACCCCGACGCGGGAAAAAAGTCGGATTTGAGCCCTGGCAAGAGAATAGGTGGCATAAAAGGCGTAAACGCGGGCGGCCATGGGCGTTTTTCCCGGGAGAAGGCTTTTGCTGTCCTGGCCGTGGTGATTCTGCTCCTGGCCGGTGTTTTTGTTCTGCTGAAAAAAGGGCACTTGGAGGTGAGCGTGGCGGAGGTTTCTCTGCCCGAGGATTTTTACATAGTGATTGACGAGCCGTCCAGCGAAGAAGAAATGTTGCTAGCAGCGTGTGTTTCTATGCTAGCTGTTGGCGAGGTGTATCGGCCTATGTTCGTGCTTGAAGATGGGGATCTGAACTGGCATGAGATGGTGACGATTCAGAACATGTCCATTTCTGGCTGGACGCCTGTCTATTTCACCTTTGACACGCATAACACGTCTCTGCCCCCCCGTCTATCTTCTCTGGGAGACGTGGTGGTCATTCCTCTAACACGTGAAACGGTGCTGGGTCTGACCGGTTTTGCCGGCGAGATAACCGTTGCCTCCTATGAGGAGGCGCTCTGGGCGGCGCCCTATGCCCATCTCAAGGGTTATAAACTTGTCCCCGGCCCCTCGTCTTTTTCTTCTCAGGAAGAGGTCTGGAACCTGTTGTACGAAGAGGGGGTGCCGCCCAACTATGTGGTTGTCGCCAACCCCGAGGACTATCGGACGGACATTTTTTACACCGTTGAGATGAGGTACAAAGACGGAGAGGGCAACGCCCTCCCGGAGCCAGAGGAGTACAACGCATCTTTCCACATACCATCGCTGAGCCTGATGGCCGTCCAGCTGGCCTGTGCGCACAACGGTTGGGTTCTGACGGATGCCCCGCCGAGCACGGAGGAGATAGGTTATATGAACACCACTCTGAACGCCCGGGCCATAGGGATATATTTGAAGCTGAGGGAGATATACGAGATGTGGGGGCCGATTGAGTACATCGCCCTTGTGGGGAGCGCAGAGGCGGTGCCCCAGTTTGAACTCCCGGATGAGACAGACACGGACCCGCAGAGCACGGAGGGTGATGGGCTTGTGAGCTCTGATGTGGTGTACGGTTTTCTCACCGATGACATATACACGATGGTCTCGGCTGTTGGACGAATAGTGAATTATAATCTGGCCGGAGCCAGCATGATGATCGCCCGCACTCTGGGATACGATTATTATGTAAAAACGGTGGCGGCGGAGTATACCACCGGAACAAAGGAAGTGGAGTGGCGCAAACACGCTTCGGTGTGGAACGGTTTTGAGGTCGCTGACCGAAGGCGGCAGATGGACCCCGGGCGGTTTGCCGTCCAGGACCTCCACGACGAGGGCTACACCGTTGATTACATGCAGACCAGCGGCACCTCTGCCCCTCTCTCGGACAATCACGCCCAGGAGGACTGGAGGCCTGTTATGGAGTCCAGCGCGCTGGTGACGTACAGGGGACATGGGAGCTGGCATGCCACGTTTTATGTCTATAAACCGGAGGAGCCGACAGACCCTCTCAGCAAGTCCCGGCTGGAGGGCAGAGACCTGGAAAGGTATGAAAAGTATGAAAACTCTCCCTCTGTTGTTCTGTATAACCTCCCGCCCCAGGTGGGGATTCTTGTCTCCTGTGAGAACGCCAAGATACACGGCTGTCACTGGTGGGGAGACCCGGTGGACATGGAAAAACTCTGGGCGACAAACTATCTCTATTCCGGGGCTGTGGGGCTTGTGGCTGCGACCGAGGTCAGCTTCAGCAACCTCGGACAGGACATAAAGGACACCGGTGTTTTAATCACGGGCAACGGGCACTGGGACCTGAACAACTGCTGGTATGCTTTTGTTCTAGATGGTCTTATTAACCACGAGGACGAGCACGGGACCCTTGGAAAGGCTGTCCAGTGGGCTGAGAACAGGTACATCCACAACCCCAACAAGGATTCGCTGGTCTCTCCCCTGGAGCCGGCGCAGGGTAGGGCGGACTGGAAAGAGGTTGCGATGTTCGTGTGCTATGGCGACCCGGCGTTTGGCCCCATTTTCAGCAATCCGGGAAGCAACAGTTTTGATCCGTGGCACAACGGACCCGAAGACCAGTAACCGGAGGATGGACCTTTGCCGTTTAGAGGCGTGGTTTTTGACATGGACGGGACGATTTTTGACGCATCGGGCAGCATCGCCAGGTCTCTGAATGAAACCCTGAAACGTCTCGGCTATGAGCCGTTTTCTTTTGAGGAACTGAAGGAAATGGCGGGGATGAACCTGTATGAGATACTTGGCAGGCGGGTAGGAGAGTACGAGATGGCCCGTGCCGTGGAGATTTACAGGGAGATACAGTACACCACTTTCATGGATGACACCCGGTTTTTTCCCGGGGCCAGGGAGGGCCTGGAAAAACTTCACGGCGCTGGTGTTCGTCTGGGGCTTTTCACCATGCGGAAGACGGAGAGCGCGGAGATTCTCCTCTCGCACTTTGGCATAAGAGGTTTGTTCGGCGCGGTTGTTGGCTACGACGATGCCCCCGTTCCGAAGCCGGACGGGGAGCATCTCCTCCATGTTATATCCCTGCTGGGCGTCGAAAGGGACGACACTGTTGTGGTGGGTGACACGGTGTTTGACATAAAGAGCGGGGTTGACGCTGGCGTGAGAGCGATAGGGGTTCTGTGGGGCCTTGGAGCGCGTGAGGAGTTGCTCGGAGCCGGTGCGTGGAGGGTTGTTGGATCGTGGGACGAGCTGGTTGATGTGATTCTCTCGGTTGAATAAGTTGGAGGAAGAGGAGAACGGGGAGATGCGTTTTAGACTGGCAATTTTTGTAATCTTTTTGTCAAAGAAAGGTTTAATAAGGAAAGGGTTATCACCCCTTCGCTACGGTGAGCCATATGGTCAGGTTGCCGGTTAGACTGAAAAATGACAGGGACAGCGGAAAGGCGCACAGTGTAAGCGAGGGGTGGTTCGGCAGGAACAGCGTGGCGGTATACCTCCTGCTCATCGTGCTCCTCGCTTTTTTTGTGAGAGCATGGTTCGCTTTTGAGCCATCGGTGAATAACTCTCCTATCCCTGGCGAGTTTGTTGTGTCCGGTGGTTCTGACTCGTATTACCACAAGAGGATTATTGATTACGTCGTGTCGGAACACCGGCAGATGCGCTGGGATCCCATGCTCAACTATCCTATTGGGGCGGTGAACCCCCGTCCACCGCTGTGGCAGTGGAGCGTTGTAGTCATGGGCTATGTTGTCTCGCCGTTCGCCGGAGACATCTCCACTGGCGTGTGGTACTCTTTCATCTTTTCAACAGCATTCTGGGGAGCCCTCAGCATGATCCCGATTTATTTCATAACCCGCACCATGTTCGGAAAAAAGGCGGGTCTGGCTGCTGCTTTTCTCTTCGCCATTGAGGCGGGTCATATTGAGAGGACGGTTTTGACCAACGCAGACCACGACTCTTTCGCCATGTTTTTCACCCTTGTTGGATTCTATTTCTTTTTGAAGGCGTTGAAGGTCTCCCGCCAGGAGAAGTGGGTGGAAACCTGGCGCTCTTTTGAGAGCATAAAGAAGGGATTCCTGGAGATGGTGAGAGCCAACGAGGCGTCTTTGATTTACTCTGCGATGGCGGGTGTTTCCATAGCAGCGGTGGCATTGACGTGGAAAGGTTACAGCTACATCATCGTCATTCTGGGGGTTTACATGATCGCCCAGTGTCTCATAAACAGGTTCAGAGACGTTGATTCCACCACTGTCACAGCTATATTCTTTGTTATGAGCGCTTTGATTTTCCTTGTGGCGTTTCCATGGTACTACGATTTCCATAAGACAAAAACATGGTTTGACACACCGTTCTATCTTTCAATGGCCATCGTCCTCCTGGGCGTGGTTTTTGCTGTGACACGGGATTACCCGTGGACCCTCGTTCTGCCTATACTTGGTATACTTATTGGGGTTGGCTCGGCGCTGACAGCCCTTCTGGCTCCTGATCTCTGGCAGAGCATTGTGGGCGGACAGGGCTATCTTGTCAAAAACAAGCTCTATACTACCATTGCAGAGGCACAGGCACCCCAGTTCAGCAGGTTCGTCCTGTCTTTTGGTGTGGCAACCTTTTTCATGGCGTTTTTTGGCGTTGGCTATGCCATATGGAATTTTCCCAAGAACCCGAAGAGCGACTACCTGTTCATAACGGTCTGGGCTGCTTCAACCCTTTACATGGCCGCTTCTGCCGCTCGTTTCCTGTTTGTGGCAAGCCCTGCATTTGCTGTTATGAGCGGCTGGATCCTCTCTCTGCTTGTTGAACGCATTGATTTCGGAAGCATAAGGAAGGCTTTCCGTGCCCACGGGGGCGGGAAAAGAGGACTGAAAAAGAGCCTTAAACTCCGCCATGTCCTGGGCTCTCTTTTCATATTTTTCCTTATTTTGCTGCCCAACGCATGGTACGCTGTGGACGCCGGAATTCCGTATGAAACAAAACCGATATATGATTACAAGGTGTACAAGCACATGCCCGATGTCCTCCGGCCGAAGAACTATGATGCGGAGAACGGCACAATATGGTATTTCGGCGCTTTTGGGTATTCCATGCCTGTCCGCTCCTCTTACTGGCAGAGGACGTCTTACTGGCCAAACGCGTGGTGGAACATGCGCCAGAGGGATGCTGACGAGCCCCCCTCGGAGCGTCCGGGTTTTGTGAGCTGGTGGGACTACGGTTTTGAGGCGATACAGGAGGGCCAGCACCCCGCCTGTGCGGACAACTTCCAGTATGGCTATCAGTGGGCGGGTAACGTCCTCATGTCTCAGGGAGAGGACGAGGCTATAGCCCTTTTCATTGAGCGCATTCTGGACGGTGTGGCCCGGGACAACCCCGACGGTTTTCCGCCGGAGATAAGGGGCATATTGCGTGAGTACATAGGCCAGGAGAACACCACCGCCGTTGAGGACGCCTATTACAACCCGGAAAAGTATGTCCAGGTGGTGCTGGACAACCCTGATGTTTATGGCCCGCGCTCGTCGGACCTCAGCCCCAGGAACGCTAAGTACACTTTTGTAAAAGTGGTATTGGTCAACTCAATAAGGGATGACAGGAAACTCGTTGACCTGTACAGGGAGATAAGGGATTACACGGGCAGGGGTATACGGTATTTTGCGGTGGATTCCCGTCTCTTCCCCTTCTCAGCTAGAAACACAGGCATCTTTTACGCTCCGGCCGTTTTGTCTGACCACCGTGTGCGTTCAGGTGGAAACAGGGTGCCCTATGACTTCTATGAAATAAAGGTGGTCACGGACATGGGCGAGTACCTGCCAGGGGATGTTCCCAGGGAAGCAAAAGTAGAGGATTACAAGATAGAGTACAAGGACATGTTCTACAACTCAATGCTCTACCGCTGTTATATAGGTTACACGGGCAAAGAGGCCGGTCGTGGAGATGGGATTCCTGTTGTGACTCTGGGCGGGGAGGACATAAAACCAGCGTGGGCGATGAAGCATTTTAAATTGGTTTACAGGACGTTTTACTGGAACCCCTACAAGGACTACAGGAACCACACTACAGAGTGGCGGGCGGTGTCCTATGAAGAAGCACAGGAACTCTCAAAGAAGGACGAGGGCGTACTCCTTCCCTCGTATGCCGGCGTCTACCACGGGGTGGTTTTCATTGAGTACTACGATGGGGCATATCTCAATGGCACCGTGACTCTTGAGAACGGCGAGCCAGCGCCCCACGTGCTTGTCACGGTCAGGGACGAGTACGGGATACCGCATGATTATGCTTACACAGATGAGAACGGGCGGTATTCCGTCCTGTTGCCTTTTGGCAATATTACGGTGGTTCTTTCAACAGGCGGGAACTTTGACAGCTTCAACAAGGTTGAAAAAGACCAGCTGGACACCTACAACGTGTATGTTGAGGATTATCAGGCTATGAGAGAGAAAAGGGACGAAAATGGCGACGGCATCTGGGATTTCAACATTGAAAAGGATTTCACGATACAGGCTCAGTCCATAAAGGGGCGGGTCTACTTTGACGAGGACAATAACAGACAGTTCTCATCTTCAGAGGACGAACCCATCGTCAACGCCACCGTGACTGTATTGAATGAGACATATGGGATTGAGAAAAAGGGAGTCACTGACAGCGATGGCAAATATGAGGTCACAGAGCTTCCACCGCTCTCTTATATGGTACACGTTGAGAAAGATGGCATAACAGTTGGGTACGAGAACACCACCGTTGGAAGGTCCTCTGCGACCCTGGACTTCCACGTTGCTCCGGGGACTGTTGAGTGCCATGTTCTTAACACGGCGGGTGAGCCCGTTGACGGCGCGACGGTGTATGTCTCGTATGGCAGTTCTCAGGGCGGGCAGGGCGACGGTGATTCTATGTCTCCTGTTTACACCGCTGTGACATCAGCCAACGGCTCGGCCACGTTTGAAACTCTTTTGCCCGGGACGTACACAGTTTGGGCTGAAAAGAACACAACGTCTTTCAGTCTCATCTCCGAAGAACACGTTGTGAATCTGGGAGAAAATGAGACCGAGGCGCTGAACCTAACTCTCAGGCCCATGGTCACTGTGGATGGCTCTGTGAGCGAAGGGTCCACACGGGCAGACGGGGGAGGAAGTGGTGTGGGAAACGCCGCTATCATCACCCTCTGGGATCCGACCACAGACTATGTTAAGACGGCGGTGACAGACAGAGATGGGCGTTTCAGTGTTTCGGTTCCCGAGGGGAAGTACATTGTTGAGGCCAGGAGAAACACTCCTGAAGGAGTGCTGTTTGGCCAGGTCGTCCTGGAGACAACCTCTCCAGAGGTTGATGTGTCCCTGTCTCTGGTCCGGTCCTTTTCCGTCTCCGGGACCATTTTTGCGCCGGACAGTGGCGAAGATGAGTCCTCCGGCGGGAACGCAGGGAAAGTGGGGGTCAAAAACGCTCATCTGTTTTTCAGCGGTCCAGTGGATGTCTGGGCCAGAACCGATAATGAAGGGCGTTACAGCGTGAACCTGCCTCCGGGAGATTACACCCTTGTTGCGTATTCCACGAGCACGAATAGTGCCGGGGCAGCGGTGGAACGTTTTTCGGTCAACGGGCCCATGGCTTTTGATGTCAAACTGGGTCTGGGATACTGGTACAATGTCACTGTTTACGACAACGCTTCAAAGCAGCCCATGGGAGGCGCTCTTTTGCACTTCACCGCCCCCCCGGAGGGAGTTGAGTGTCTCGTCCTCACTTCTTCTAATGGAAACGCCTACGTACTATTCCCTTATGACACGTCTGTTGAGGTCTCTGCGGAAGCAACGGGGTATACTTCCTCTGAGCCCCAGGAGATGGAGGCGGGCGAAAGCCTCTCTGTTCAGATGGTCCCAGTAAACCCGTTGGTGTTCGGGAACGTGACCACAGGCGGGTCAGACGGGACGGGCGGGTCTCCGCTCGCCGGCGCAACCGTGCATTTTTTCCTGACTTCCAGCGGAGGAGAGCCGTGGATGCACACAGAGGGCTATTCCACAACTACTGATGGCCTGGGCAGATACAACCTGTCAGTGTACCCGGGCACATACCGCATTGAGGTTGAAAAAACGGTCTCTTCCAGTGAAAGATTTTATGCATCTGAAAAAGAGACGTTTGAAAGAACGTCAATCCCATTGGCCTGTGACCTCGTGGCCAGGAGAGAATTCCTGGTACATGGAAATGCCACCGGATTCGGTGCGGGCTCTGTGTCTGGTGGTGGGTCAGACGGGGCCTCCTATGACATAACAGTCCTCCTTTTTGACACGGATGGCAACAGGGTGGACGTCCTGAACGGCACGGTTGACTACGGCGCCGCACCAGAGGCCACTTACAGCTTTTTCTGCCCGGAGGGCGACTACAACGTCGTCGTCTTCTCAAACGACACCCCTGACAACAGGTCAAAGGTGGCGGTGTTTTCTCTCAGCGTCCACTCCGGTCTGAACACCAACATTTCCTTTGAGGCCATGTCCGCTTTTTCCGGGGAAGTGAACCTTGACATAGCAAACCCGCCTGAGTTTGACATTCCCATAGAGTTCACCGACGAAGACACTGGCATGGTTTTCAAGGTCCATGTGACCCCGTCCAGCCCCGGGTTTTATCTACCCGCCCCCTCTGATTCCAGGTTTACTGTTGACATCGATGTGAGCCCGGATGTGCCCCTCAACGGCCTGTATTCACACGTCTACTACCACGCTGCCTCTCTCAGGCCGTCCCAAAAGGACATATCCCCTGAGATAACCCCCCTTGAAGCGACCGTGAAAGGAAGGGTGACATACGATGGCAGCGGGGTGGAGGCCACACTCAACTTCTATGCTCAGGGCGTAACAGGGATGGACAACTTTGATTTTTCCAACAGCACCGGCGAATACACCATAAGCCTCATACCCGGGAAGTATATGGTCTACGTGGCTCCCACAGACACATCTTATTCCCTTTCAAACGTGTCCTATGTGGAAGTCCCGGCTGACAGCGTCTTCCAGGACTCATACAACCTTGATTTCACCATGGTACAGTCAACTCTTCTGAGGGGACATGTTTATTACACAAATCTATCCGGTGTGCCCCGCCCGTTTGACAGCGGAGAACTGGACATAAAACCGTCCTTTGTTGAGACCAAAAAGCCAATCAAGGCGGAAACGGACGCAGATGGAAACTATGAGATACTCCTACCGCCGGGGTCTTACACACTCTCCGCCTCCACGACCACAACGGAGTATGGTATGAGCAACACGTACAGCGCAGAAGTTATGGTTACCCTGAGCGCCACGGCCTCGCAACAGACGCAGCAGACCAGGACAGAGGACATAAAACTCTCTCTTGAGCACAGACATTCCCTCTCCATGACCATAGACCCGCCATCCGTGACAGCCAGCGCTAACGAAACGATCCACGCCACGCTGACAATAAAGAACAACGGAAACGTTGACGACGAGGTGCAAATAACCTCTGAGATATCCGGGTGGGACGTTGAGTTTTCAACAAACCTGACAAGCATACCTTTCCTGGGAGAAAAGACCATTGGTGTGGCTATAACTCTTCCACCGGACGTCAGAACAGACCACCCGCCAGTAAAGTTTAAAGCCACATCAAAACGGGATAACACGGCAACAGCGGAGGTCACCCTGGACGTCAATGTGCCCCAGATCTTTTCAACATCCGTGTATCCCTCGGACTCTGCCCCGGTATTTGATGGGAGCAGGTACACGGTCAAACTCGTTGTTAACAACAGCGGCAACGGCCCACAGGAGTACAATCTCACCATAGTGAACGCCGAAGAGCTCTCCAGCGCCGGGTGGAATGTGTATTTTGAAAACAGCAAAGACATTCGCATGGAGAACCAGAGCATCTCATCGGGTGAAAAGAAGTTCACGGTGGTGGCTGAGGCGACGACAGACAATCCAGACATAGGTGTTCCGATAATAGTCGCGGTATCGGCTCCTTCCGAGGGAGAAAAAACCGTTTCTCTGTCTTTCACGCCAGCGGCACTCTCGGTTGAGCAGCCGGAAGCGTCCGGAGAAAACGTTTATCCGCCACCGGACACAACAAAGCCCTTCGTGGTCTTCGTGGTCCTCGCCGTTATAATACTCTTGATAGGCGTGTTTTTCGGAACGCCAAAACGCCGAAAACGGTACGGGCGCAGTTCACGGCGTAACGCCCGCACAGGGGGGAGGCGGAGGTGAAACGAATGGCGGCAAAGCATCAGGCAAATCAGGCAAGGAATCACCGGTGGAGTGTGTCGGAAATAGAAAACGGTGGCCTGCCAGTCACCGCATTTCTCGTGTCTCTCATATTTACACTGCCGGTTCTTTTCATGGTTTCTGCCACACAGACCGTCTCAGGCGACGAATATCCCCCTGTCGCGGTTTTTGTTAAAGGACCGGAGAACATAGCGATCAACGCCACCGGGGAATACACCGTTAAGGTGGACGGCGGTCCCGCGAGTATGTCTGACAGCGGGTGGTACACTTTTTCTGCCAGAATTGAGTACGAGAACAAGACAGGCAACCCCGGTGTTGACCCGACGTCGGGTAACTCCACCACAGGCGTTTTTCGGATAAACATAACGGCGCCCGCAACGGAGCAGACAATAACCCTGGTAGTCACAGGCACATCCGAGACCCCTGATGGCCAGAAAGATAGTGCTGAAAAAAGGGTGAAAATAAAGATAGTGCGACCGGTTGTTCTTAAGGCCAAGGTGAAAAACGAGGGCAAGATACGGGTTGAAAACGTGCCTGTTGTTTTCTACGCCGATGGAAAAGAGGTGGCCCGCACGAGGGTCTCTCTGGACCCGGGCGAAGAAAAAACCGTCATGGTGAACTGGACCACTTATGACGATGGACCGCACACCGTAGAAGTGAAGGTGGACCCCGAAGGAAACTTCTGGGATGTGACCACGGAGAACAACGTAGCCTCAACGCAGATTTACATAAACAAGCCACACAACTATCTGAACTATCTATATGCCACTGTACTCGTGTTGATGGCGTTTTTTGTGTACGGCAAGGTCAGAGAGGCAAGGAAACCACAGCCGAAAAAGAAGTGGTGAAGTGGTAACTGGTGAATTGGTAACTCCACGCAAATCCGCAACCTGTTTCGTGATCTGTTTCCCCCACAGATTGTTCTCTGCAGGGCTCACCACAACGTTTTGTTAACGTAGAACGTTAAATAGTATCCTATGTTGCACTATGAGCAATATTTTTATTTGAAAGACGTTTACACGGTGGTGGTTTCTGTCGGACAAAACAGCAAATCCTCGCCGCCTGCCCATGCCATCCAACCTCCATTAGCAAAACTTATATAGTGGAAAATACATATATGTCTGACAATTGTCCGCTAAATGGCGGATGAAAAGTGAGAAAAGTATGACAAACGTCCGATAAATGTTGTGTTGCCAGGCCGTCACTGGCCATAACACATCTTCAAAGCGGGTGATCAGATGAGAAAGTATCTTAAAGAAGATGAAGTCCGTGCTCTTCTGCGTGCGCCCGAAAATTTGAGAGACCACCTTATACTCCTTCTCCTGTATCAGACAGGCATGCGGGTCGGAGAACTCGCAGCCCTGAACGTGGGCGACGTTGATTTTGAGCGGGAGGAGATATACATCCAGCGGGCCAAAAGACACTCCGAGGGCAGAATCGTGCCGCTGGTGGACCCGGACACGAAAAACAAGCTCCGCTACTATCTGGGCGACCGCATAAAGAACAAAAAAGACCCCCTCTTTCTCTCAAACCGGAAACGCCGCCTCTCAAAACGCCAGATACAGCGGATAGTTGAAAAAAACGCAGAAAAGGCGGGCATAGACCCCGAGCTCCGGCATGCCCACGTGCTCAGGCACACCCACGCCGTCCACGCCCTAAAAGCCGGCATAGACCTCCGCACCCTCCAGCAAAACCTGGGACACAGCAGCATAGAGATAACAGCGATATACCTCACGATGGACATTGACGAGAGGAAAGAGGCATACAGACGCCACCGTCTGCCGGTGACCCCCGGGGAGGAACAGTACCAGCCAGACGGCCAGATGGAGCAGCCACAGTACTCTCCCCCATACTATTCCCACTCCCCCGGCGCGTATTACCCCCAATCCCGGGGCCCCCCGGGGGCCAGCGCGCCACCGCAAATGGGGCCACCAGGCGTTCCCGGGCGTGGGAGAGACAGTTACAGTTCTGGTTACAGACCGGGTTATAACACCCGGCTGGGAAACAGGAGATACCACCCCGATGGTTATTATGGGCCGGAGACGTACAGATCCCACCAGCCCGAACCCCAGCATCTCCCCCGGACACCATACCAGCCCCCATATTATCCACAGCCGGTCTATTCCCCTCCGCCGCCGCATTATGCCAGCGGTCCCGAGGACCACTCTCCCTTTGTTTTTGGAGAGCCATGGTCTCCTCCACACGGAAAAGAGAAAAAGGAAAAAGCAACAGCAGACTGACAATTCTTATCAAGCGTTATGTGATAACATGGACCGTGATATTTTTTGTCTATTAAAAAATGTCACTTTTTTCAGAAAGGCGACATTTTGGCCCGTCCACAGGGTGAAATTGTGTCATAAAATGGGGGATTTTGTGACATTCCACTTTTCTCTGCTATTTTTCCGCCGGTTTTTGCACATGAAATGAAGGGGTTGACCCGGGGATGACCATTATTTTTCCACCCAAAAACGTTATTTTACGAAACAGCATTTTTCCAGTGAAACCCCCCTACTATCATCCAAAAAAAGGGATTTCGTTAAAACTTCCATTTTTGCCCCCACGTCCACCTGCTTTCCACGGCCCGGGCCGTATACACACGTCCGTCCATCTACCTATCCACCCGTCCATCCACCACAGCCTCTTCCTTCCACTCATTCACTGTGATAGGCAATAACAAGCACGATATTTTCCGCCGAACCCCATCAGATTCCATCAAAACGTTGTATAAAGTATTTTAGTTAACTTTTATTCTTTGTATCAAAACAGCCATTAAAAATAACATGCATATGTTAATGCCTCTTTGGCGGGGGCGGTCCAAAGCACCGGAAAACCCTGGGATAAAGGTTCAGAGGTAATTTATTAACTATATATGTTAACAGGAAATATTTTTCTTCGCTTATAGTTTATCGGGGGTTTATTCCATTACCTCCCCCTTCGTCTCACGGAGAAACTCAAGGTTTATCTTGTACGTCTCATTCGGTGGAGACCCCTCTACAGTCATAAGATTGCGTGCGAGAAGAGCCTGGAGGTGGTTTCTGGCCATAGCCTCCGTTATTCCCAGGCCATATGCGATCTCCGAGGGCGAACAGTCCTCAACATCAAAAGCGTAGATGAGAATCTTTTTCTGCACGTCTTTTAACACGTTGGACGCAACAACACGGTCAAGGTACAGGGAGTCCAGGGGAGACCGGTTGACGGTCACACGGTCAAAACGTCCCTCGCGGAAGTCCTTTATCCAGAGGTTCCGAAGAAGGTCCACGATGAAACGATAACGCGCATCCCTAGCATAAACATAAAAAGTTACGCGGAAAGGTATAAAGGTCCCTCTGCGCACTTCACGCCAGAAATCCGCCGGTGGAAGAAGACCAGGCGGCCTGGCCGGCGGGACGTCCTGGGGGCGCTCGGTAGCAGTCTTGATATCCTCGGGTATGAACCACCTTTCGGTTCCTATCATGGTCATGATTTTACCATGTAGCAGTCCACTAGACGGGTCTATCACATACCGTCCCATCACCATTTTTTTCGGAAAATAGAGCATGCCCCCCCTCCCGTCTGAATAAAACTTTATCTTACGCACAGGCAGGTCATAGCGCCAGACCGGCTCAAAACGGAGGTTGTTGAAAACAACGGTCAGTTCCTCAAAGATCTCTCTCTCGGCCATCGCAGCGAGGAGAGACCCGTACCTTTTACCATCAACAATGTACTCCACATCCCCGAGACGAAAAACCGCATCGCCCAGATTGTTTATTATAGCAGAATCAAGGTTCTTTCTGGCAAAACTGTCCACTCTTTCAGGCGGAGCAAAAGACAACAGTTTTTCCACCACTTCACGCACGTCGTCTTCCAAAGTTTCCCCTCCCGGGGCAACACTGACATTCTGACATTGTAATAGCATGTATAAAAAAATTGTCCAGTGAGACAGACGAAAACAAAAAAATTGGAAACATGGAAGAGGGTTTGGGTGGAGGGCAGTGACGTCCAGATATGGGCTCACATCATGCCCATGTCTCCGCCCATTCCGCCTCCGCCAGGCCCGCCACTTCCACCACCAGAGGGTGGAGATGTGCGTTTGGCCGCTATCACATCGTCTATGCGCAGTATCATCACAGCGGCGTCAGTGGCGGAAGCTATGGCCTGGCTCTTCACCCTCAGCGGCTCAAGGACGTTTTCTTTCAGGACGTCTTTCACCTTGCCGTCGTTGACGTCTATGCCTCCATATTTCCCTGTGCGCCTGTTTCTCTCGTGGAAGCTCCGCAGGTTCAGCAGTGTGTCCAGCGGATCCAGCCCGGCGTTCTCCGCCAGCGTCCTGGGAATCGCTTCCAAGGCATCAGCAAATGCCTCAATGGCCAGCTGCTCCCGCCCCTTCACCTGGGAGGCGTAGTCCCTGAGCCGCAGAGCCAGCTCCACCTCAGGTGCACCCGCACCTGGAACAGCGGCGCCGTCTTCAAGGGCAACAGCGGTCACCTTGAGCGCATCATGCACTGCCCGCTCCACTTCGTCAACCACATGTTCTGTTCCGCCCCTGATGAGGATGCTCACGGACTTGGGGTTTTTGCACCCTGTGACGAAGGTCATGTTGTCCGTGCCAACCTTTCTCTCCTCTACCAGGGCGGCGCTGCCGAGGTCGGATGGGCTCAGGTCGTGGAGGTTGGTCACTATCTTACCGCCGGTTGCCCTGGCAAGTTTTTCCATGTCGCTCTTTTTCACCCTGCGGACAGCGAAGATGCCCTCTTTGGCCAGGAAGTGCTGGGCCAGGTCGTCTATGCCTTTCTGACAGAAGACCACGTTGGCTCCCGCCTTTTTGATGGTCTCAACCATCTTTCTCAGCGTCTTCTCTTCCTCGTCAAGGAAGGCCTGGAGCTGGGTCGGGTCGGTTATCTGGATCTTCGCCTCTATCTCGGTCTTCTTTATCTCCAGGGCGGTGTTCAGGAGGGCGATTTTGGCGTTTTTGACAGTCTTGGCCATTCTGGGGTGTACCCTCTCTTTGTCAAGGATGACACCGTCCACGAGCTCGGTGTCCTCTATGGAGCCGCCCTGCTTTTTGACTACCTGGATATTGTCAATGTCAGCTATGGTCTTCTTACCCTCTTTCTCAGCGACACGCTTCACGGCTTTAACGGCTATCTCTGCCAGGTGGTCTCTGGCGTTCCCGACGGATTTTCCTGTCATGGCCGTGGCAGCTATCTTCTTGAGGGTCTCCTCGTCTTTCTCGGTGACCTTCATGGATATCTCTTTGAGGAAATCCTGGGCCTTGTTTGCGGCCATCCGGAATCCCCTGGTTATGACGGTCGGGTGGACGTTCTGGTCAATGAGTTCCTCTGCTTTCTTCAGGAGCTCTCCGCCTATGACAACCGCTGTGGTTGTTCCGTCTCCGCATTCGTCGTCCTGTGTTTTTGCGACTTCTACCATCATTTTGGCTGCTGGGTGTTCTATGTCTATTTCTTTGAGTATTGTTACGCCGTCGTTTGTTATTACCACGTCTCCCAGGCTGTCCACCAGCATCTTGTCCATTCCCTTCGGACCCAGCGTGGAACGAACAGCGTCCGCCACCGCCTTAGCCGCAGCAATGTTGTTCTTCTGTGCGCTTCTGCCTTTTTCTCTTTCCGTTCCCTCTTTCAGTATCAGTATTGGCTGTCCCGTCATCATCTTCTTTTCACCTCCTCACTGTGTTATCCAACACAGTGCAAAAACTGTATAAAAGAGGTTCTATATAAAAGTTTCTATCCATGTGACGCAGTGTAGTATCCCGAAATATTTTAACAGTTGTTCCTGTTAGGGGTATGCGGAAGTTGAATGATAGGAAGGTTCGTTGGATTATCAGGGAGATTGAGAAGGGTTCCAGTGTGTATGAGACCGGATTTAAAGAACGCAGAAACACCAGAAGAAGCATTCTGGAGAAAACTCCCACCAGAAAAAATCCTTGAGTACACGGGGTGGTTACTTGAAGCGTAAAATCAATTCAGGATACTACACAGCTCCCGTTTTTCCAAAAAAATAAAGTATGGGTTTACTTTGCTGGCGAAAGTGAAAAAAAACGGGAGAGATTGCCATGGACATGGACCCAAAATGGGAAAACTCGCTCAGAATAATTGAAAACGCCGTAGACGAATACTGGCCAAAAATAGCCGTGGCATGCAGTTTCGGAAAAGACAGCATGGTGGTGGTCCACCTCGCAAAAAAGGTCAGAAAAGACATCCCTGTTTTTTCTGTGATGACTCCTTACAAGCCCAGAGAAACGTTTGAGTACCTCGTAAAAATGGACCGGGAAATGAACCTGAATACAACAGTCTACATCGTAAGCAAAAACATACCAGAGCCGCTCAAAAACGCCGGCATAAAGGTTGTCCTTCTCTCACCGGAAAAATTTGAAAAAGCAGCACAGGACGTGGAAAAACGCACAGGCATGAAAATATATCACGCAGACCCGGACCTCTGCTGCAACCTATTGAAGGTCGAGCCCACAAAAGTGGCGGTAAAAGACCTTGACGCATGGATTACAGGACTCAGAAACACCGAAGGTGAGACTAGAAAAGACTACCAGACCATAGAGAACCGATATGGACTCATAAAAATCAATCCCATACTCAGCTGGACAGAGGCGGATGTCTGGCGGTACATGGCCGCACACAGTATACCTGTCCACCCGTGGTATACAATGGGCTACCGTTCTCTGGGATGTGAGCCATGTACACACCCCGGCGGGGAAAGAGAAAGAGACGGCCGGTGGCGGGGTACACCAAAACAGGGGGGCGAATGTGGAATACACACACAAAACCTCAGGGCCCCAACAGACACTACAATAGTTCAACTGGTCCGAACTAAACAAGGATAGGAAACGCAGACACACCGCACAGGCCTGCCGTACAGGCACGGATCGCACCTCCGGATCCGCATTAACATAAAAAATCGGGGTATTTCCACACTCTCAACAGCGGTTCCCGTTGCTCCGTTGTTGTCTGTGACTGTGTGTGTTATTGTGTGTGTACCCGGGTTTAATGTTGTTTGCGTGGTTTCGCCGGTGAGTGTTGTGTTTTGGTCCATTGTACATGTGTAGGATACTATTTCTCCGTCCGGGTCGCGGTTGTGTGAGCCGCCAGGGTTATTGGCTGGCCGACTTCTCCCATATCGCCATCTCATCTGACTCGGCTACTGTACCATCATTTCCTTCACCGTCCCCCCTCCAAAAGCACAGAGAGCGGGATAGCAACCAAAAACCCCAAGAGCACAAATACAGCTGCTTTTTCATCTCTATCACCAAAATACGTCATAATAGTGAAAGACTAAAAAGGAGTTTTGTCCCACACCCGCTCTGGGCGAAAGTTTTATTAGGTATGGCGGCGGAGTTGTTTGTGGCGTCGGGAGAGGACGGACGGCTGACGCTGGGCCCCCTGTGGGTCTGGTGAGGAAACTCCTCCCTCCGTGTAGTGGTGGCCTCGCGCAAGCGGGGACCGCGAGAGCGGTGGCAAGGGCGCAGAAACGAAACGGCCAGTCGCGCACGATGAACCCCTCAGGGGGGAGGTTGCGGCTGGATGCGGTGAAACGGCGACTCCCCACCGGAGCAAGCCCAAGTTGGAGGCGTTTGCCTCGTGGTAGGGCGCTTAGTCGAATGCCGTCTACCACTTCCGGGGCAACCCGGGCGTGGGAAACAGAAGGAGGGTTACGATCCTCACCCGGCGCCTTTTACCGGTTTTATTGTTTGTGGCAATTTATTTATAATGGGTGGTCTTTCTTTTTGGTGGAGGTGCCGGCGTTGAAAACGTATCTGAAACTCCACTTCTATAGTGAGGGACCGAATCCGCTTGAGATTGTGAAACTGGTCAAACAGATAGGGTTTCTACCGGTGGTGGGCGACTATGATTTTGTTATAGAGTACGACACGCCGAGCGAGTATGCTGATATTGTTAGGCGTTTGCACGATGCTCTGGCGGGCACCAGGGTGTATTATCGGCTTATAAGCAAGGAATGATTTATTCGTCTGAGTCGCCGGTGTATATCTGGTGTCCGAGTGTGCGGGAGTAGGTCCAGTCGTCTTCTCCTCCGGATTCTTGGTTGACCGCCTGGATGAACTCCTGTATTATTGTGTCTGTGAGGTTTGCGTGGTAGAAGGCACAGGCCTCGGGCGTTTTGAATCTCCGGGTGGAGTATCTTTCGCTGTCTCCGGAGTGGTGTGTCAGTATTATGTGGTATAGCTGTACGGCGAGGTCTTCGGGGAAGTCGTCTATTTCTTCTATTTTCTCTTTGACCATGGTGTATGAGAGGTTTACGTGGCCCAGGAATTTGCCCGGGGTGGAGAGGTCTATGCTGGTAGTGTACTCGTATCCGGGTATTTTTCCTATGTCGTGGAGTATCGCCGCTGTTATGAGCAGGTCTCTTTTGAGCTCCGGATGCTGGTCTGCTATGGTGTCGCAGAGTTCTATGAGGTTTAGTGTGTGTTCAAGGTTTCCGCCTATGTAGTTGTAGTGGTGTGTGGCGGAGCCAGGTGCTTTTCGGAATTTCTCAGCAAACTCAGGGGAGTCCAGGAAGAGCATTACGAGGTGGCGGAGGTGGGGGTTTTCTATTTTTATGGCCCGCTGGAGGAGGCGGGTGTAGAGGGCTTCGGTGTCGCTCTGGGTTGTGGGCAGGAAATCTGACACGTCGTATTCTTCGGGGGAACATCTGCGGAGGGTGTGTGTGTCCTCGTTGAACCTTATGACCAGGCGGTCTGTGTATTTGTCGTATTCCACCTCGCCTGAGAGTTCAACAACGTCTCCCACTTTCAGCGATGCGTAGACGTTTTCTGTTTTTTCGGGGTCCTTTCCGCCCCAGTATTTGACCATGATGTCTCCTGTCTTGTCCCCCACGACGAAAAAGAAGTATTTTCCTTCTCTGTTTCTGTACTCTCGCAGGGGCTCTTTTGACCTGACGGCGTACATCGCCCGTATGCTGTCTCCCTCTTTCAGGTCTTTTACGGGTATCATAAAACCACTCTCCACGCTGGCCATGTTTTTCTGGTTATTATACTTTTCCTGTGCGTTGGTTTCAGCGTCTCATCTTTTTTCTCCTGTTATCTTGTGGCGGTGGATGTATAGTACCACAGGGGCCGAGAAAGCGATGGTGAGTATGGCTGCTGCCATTGTCAGAATTCCCACCAGCATGCTGGGGGTGTCAAATCCGAGCATGATGGCACCAGTTACTATGCCCAGCATCCCGCTGCCGGTGGACAGAGAGGGCTGTTTTTTCAGTTTTGGGATTGAAAAGCCGGTGAGAAGGGCTCCGATGGCTGCCACGAGGCCGTAGCCGAATATGAGTCCGAGGAGTTTTTCTTCGCTGTCTATGTTGAAGAGTTCCATTTCGGGAATGCTTTCTGTGGCGTCGTTTTTGTTAGTCTCTGACAGGGTGACATAGTACGTGGTCTCTGCGTAGTTGTTCACGTATATTTTTTTCTTCGCGAACAGGTTGTGGTATTTCATGTACAGCGTGTGCTCTCCTGGCTCCACGTTTTTTATTGTGCACGTCCCGTTCTGGTCTGTTATTGCTCTCTGCCCGCTGTCCAGTACAACGGACACCCCATGGAGGGCGGTCCCGTTTTCTGAGACCACGATGAGGGTTATTGAGACCGGCTCGTGGTACTGTGGGGTAAGAGGTGTGGCAAAGATCATTGTCGTGGAAAACATCTGGAGTAACAGGAGGACTGTCAGGGCTATTTTTAGACCTCTGGTTTTTGGCGGCGGTTTTATGGGGGCCAGCTGTGTCCCCCAGTACTCCCATGAAAAATAGCGCAACCGTATATCATCCTGTGTGTCACCATCTTTATTGGGGTTCAAAGGCCTATTTCACCTCCGCCGTGTTCGTTTTGTTTCTGGGACCGCTGGTTTTTGGGCGGTGACAGGAGTACCTCCACCCTGACCACGTCGCCGTCGGCGAGGCCCATTGTACGTCTTATGTGGCTGTCGCTTATTATTTCAACCACGTCTTCGTGGTGTGTTTTCAAGGGCACAACGCACGCACATTCCATGACCCTGTGTTTTTCGTCTATTATTTTTGCAGGAAAAACTTTCACGTCTCCATATGTTTTTCCGTCTTTGACAAAACCTCTGACAGCGCCTCCCTCTTTTCCTCTCAGGAGACTCAGTTTCAGCACGTCTTCATCCACGACTTTTATGTTGAGCGTCCCGGGGTATGGTCTGAAGCCGGCGACCTTTTTGAACTGTTCTGCGTATTCGGGTATGGATAGATAATAGCTGCCTTCCCCCGAGCCGGAGGCCACCCTCCCTTTGATCTCCACCGAGGTCACGTTTTCAAAGATTCTCTGGTAGAGATAGTATTCTTCCAGAAGACGTTTTTTTCCCGGCGGGGTTATGTGTATCATCTGTCCCCCGGCGGTTTTTTTTCTCTCTATCAACCCTTTTTTTTCCATGTCTATCAGACGTCTGGATGCTGCCTGCTGTGTGACACCCAGCATCTGCCCCATCTGTCCGGAGGAGAGTTTGATAAAACCCCTGAGCCCCCCCATAAGCGCTATTTTTTTCAGAACCTCAACGTCCAGGGCGTGGTGATAGTTGTCCCCGTCTATCACTCACCACTCCCCCCCGCTTTTTTTTCTGTCTGTCTCTTGTCGGCGTTTTCTCTGCCTTTTATGAAGAGATGGTAAACGCTCTGTTCGTCTATGTCCATTCCCCACAGGCTCAGGGCGTGCAATGCCTGGTGGGGAAACAGGTGTTCCAGGGTGAACGTTATCAGACCAGAGCGGGGCTTTTCAACCTCGAACACATCGGGGTCGTCTCTGACATTTATAAGGACCTGTTTTTCTGTCAGAGAAAGGAGGTCTACCGCTATCTCATCCCACCTTTTTTTCATAGGGGTTATGACTATGACATCGGAGTTTTCTGCCGCTCGCTGGCGTTTTTTCCACTCAACGAAGAGGGGTGTTTTTCCGAACACGTCTCGTATCCTGTCAGCCTCTTTTTCATCGGGCACAGCCACTTTGACTTCGCAGGCCGTTTCCAGCAGGCCCGCTATTGCGCTGTTGACTTCGCCGCCGCTTCCAACGATGAGAACTGTTTTTTCTTCCCACCCGAGAGGTATCTCTCTGACGAGGTCCATGTAAGCCCTGTGCCGGGTGTTGTCTCCCACCAGCGTGTCTCCGTCAACGAAGAGCGTGTCCACTGCGCCCACATTTTCCGCCTCTGTTTCAAGGTCGTCAACGGCTTCTACCGCCGCTCTCTGGAGGCTGTTTCCTACGAAGCCACCGATGAACTCAAGGTCCACCATCATGTCAAAAAAGGTTCCCGGGTCTTTTGTGTCCCATGGGAGCGGCAGATGTACAAAATGGGCCAGCCCGTCTTCTGAAATGGCCCGGTAGGTTGATATGAGGAGTCTGGAGAGAACAAACTTTTCCCTTGTGTGGGCTATTTCTCCGGTGATCTTTGTCTTTGAGAAATCGTCTTTCACAGTGAGCCACATCCCGGTCTGTTCAGCCAGGAACGGGCTCAGCTTGAGATAGGTTTCTGTCCGGAAGGGCGTGGACCCCGAGATCTCCCCCCCGCCTGGGGTCTGGGATGTGAAAATGTACTCTCTCTGTCCCAGCGTTGAAAGGAAAGATGCGATGAACCCGTAGTCGCCCATTGGAAGCAGCCCGCAGGGGACATCCCATTTCTCTGCGGCAGCCAGGAATGCCATGAGGGAGTCCAGGTCGCGTCTGGTTTTCACAGGAGCGCCGTAAAAGAAGCCGCCTGTGTTTTTACGTTCGCTCTGCCCGGGGTCTTTTTTTGTGTGGCCAAGTGCGGCGGCATCTTCTGCCACTTTTATGATGTTTTCGGGGGGCAGCTCGGCCATGAGAGGGCGGAAGGAGTAAAACACGGTTTTTCCGAGGCGGCGTGCTTCTCCAGCGATTTTTCTGATCAAAGGAACTGGCAGTTCAACGTCCACTTCAACACCCATGAAACCATATCTCATGGCATCTATGAGCAGGGCTGTTCTTTCTTCGTCTGTCCCGTAGAAAAAACCTCCCTGCCACCCTGTGACGACACTCGCTATGGACATTTTTCCAACCGTGCCGGTGATTTCCTGGAGGACTCTCTTCCACACGTCACTGTCTCTGGGTGAATAGTGGGAGGCCAGAGTGTCCAGGCGTATTGATGCCATGTCCGCCCCGTTTTCAATGGCCATCTCCGTCCACTCAACGGCCTTTTCCGGTGATGGGGCGGATATCGTGGCGATGACTTTCATACTCCCTTGCATAGATGGTTTGGGTATAAAAAGTTATACAAAAAAAGTGGTGGAGGTGTGGTAGACATGGTGGTAGGCGCAGGGCATGGGCTTCTATACCACCCCTACCAGGACAACCCTGTTTTTTCCCCTTATGTACGCCCGGGGTATCCCCCTCTCTTTTGCAGCAGCGAGCAGTTTTCTGTCGTTTGAAAAGACCACGCCGCCATTTTTTTCTGCCACATAGAGGACACAGAGGTCCGCTTCCGACAGCCCATTTCTATCCCAAATGCCCGTGGCACCCCGTTTTCTCCCGCCCACATCCTCTGGCTTCAGGTGTTCTCCTTGTTCAGGACACTCCACGACTTCGTATCTCTCCGCCAGCTCAAGGGCGCCTCTGGCCTCAGGTAGCCCGTTCATAAGACCACGGATCTCTGCCAGGACCCTTTCAGGGACGACAATCTTGCATCCGGGAGCGCTCACGGCGAGGAGCGCATCAATGTTAAGGGACAACCTGAAAATAGACAGGAAGATGTTCGTGTCTGCCACGAGAAGGACCATCCCCACCGCCTACCCGTTTATTATGCCATATCCTATCAGACGCCACTTGCCCCCTATGCGTCTGCTTATGGCAACCCTCTGGCCCGGCTCCGCGCACACGGGTATTTTCAGGCGGAGCTCAACCACGTTTTCCCTGGCGCTTGTTGCCACCCCCACGGTTGTGGATGTGCCGACGTTGAGCATCAGCGGTTCGCCTGTTCTGAGCGGCTCAACCTTCACCTCTGTCTCAGTGCCGACGGCTTTTTCAAGAAGATGCGGCTCCAGGGAGAGGGTTTTCCACACGGGTGGGAGCGTGCCAGGTTTTCCGAGGACTTTTCCGGTCATTGAGTCCGATTTTGTGACGGCCGGGTCAAGGAGGGTTCCGACGCCCACCAGGCCGCCGGGCCGGACTTTTTTTCTCTCAGTGCCGCCTGCGAAGAGGGAAACCACCTCTGTCACAATGGATTCTTCTCCTCCGGTTATGTCAAACGCTGGCGCTATTTCCACCTCGTCTCCAACACCCAGTTCGCCCTGTATGAGAGAGCCGCCCAGCACACCGCCTTTGAGGTCGTCCGATACGGTGCCCGGCTTGTTCACGTCAAAAGACCTGGCTATGTACATGCGGGGGGGCTTTGAGGAATCAAACTCGGGTGTGGGGATTACCTCTTCTATATATTTTATGAGCACGTCTATGTTCACGTCATGGTGGGCGGAGACCGGGATGATGGGAGCGTTTTCTGCCACGGTGCCTTTGACAAACTCTTTTATCTGCCTGTAGTTTTCAAGCAACTCGTCTTTTGTGACTATGTCTATCTTGTTCTGGACGATGATTATGTTTTTTATGCCAGATATCTCAAGTCCCATGAGATGCTCTTTTGTCTGGGGCTGTGGGCATGGCTCGTTTGCCGCTATGAGAAGGAGGGCGCCGTTCATAAGAGCGGCCCCGGTTAACATGGTGGCCATGAGGGTCTCGTGTCCGGGGGAGTCAACGAATGAGACCGCCCGCAGGAACTCTGTTTTTGAGCCACAGTGGGGACATTTTTTGCTGGTTGAGTACGCCTCCACGCCCTCGCATTTGGGACATTTGTAAAAGGCGGTGTCCGCGTATCCCAGACGTATTGATATCCCCCTCTTTATCTCCTCGGAGTGGCGGTCTGTCCACTCTCCACTCAGCGCTTTTGTGAGCGTGGTTTTGCCATGGTCAACATGTCCGACCAGTCCGATGTTCACCTCTGGCTGTTTGGGGGTTTTCATGTTAACGCTTCCCACCTGTGTTTTACGATCCTTCTTTTACTTTTACGATCCCTCTTTTATCTCCTTTTCCCCGAGAGCCTCTTCTACGGGTTTGGCACCGTATTTGACGATTTTGAGGTTTATCTGGGCTATGTCGGGGCCTATCACGTTTCCCCTGAACATCTTTCTTTTTCTGATCCCTGGATGTTTTGATTTGAACCCTATGCCCCGGGAGACAAGGATCTTTTTCCTCCTCATGCCCGGCAGGTCCGGCCGCATGACAAAGCCCTGTGCGTCTGTTCCTCCTGTTATCTTGAGCTTATACCCGGGCATTTCCACGAAGATGCCGTCTATTTCGTCCCCTATTTTGCGCCCTATCAGAGAGTTTGCGTGGTGGCCGCTTATAGTCTTTGAGTATGATTTTCCTGTTTTCGGGTCCGATATCACCACTTTGAACTCAGCCATCTGTCTCACCTTTCTATGTTAGGCTATTTGCTTTGCACCCTATATTCTTCTCATTTATATCTCTTTGGGATTAAAAGCCATCAAAAAAGCCGTCAAAAGCCGTAAGGCCATTTTTTTAAAACGCTCCCCCCACCAGGTATGGAAGGACCAGGGCAACGCCCAGCCAGTTTCCGGCGTTGGTTATTGAACCGACCACTATCGGTTTTATTGCGGGGTTTCTGAAGAGGTCTCTCAGATTTTCCATGCCGCCCAGCTGTTGCAGGTCTCCCACAGTGGGTTTTCTGACCTTAAGCTCCACGAGCCCGGCCACCCAGCCAGCGCCTATGAATGTGAAGGATATGAAGGGTGCCGTGACCACGGCGGAGAGTATGGAAAGCGGGTGTGCTCTGGAAACGACTGCCCCTATGCCCGCTCCCAGAGATGTTGCCAGGGCCCACCACCAAAATATCTCTGCGGCACTTTTTTCACCTTTTATTATTGAGAGTGCGAAAAGGGTTATCAAAACCACCGGGAGCGCCCATCTGGCTCTTTCCCACTTTATCCTGGGCGGGAGCGTTTCAAGCTCTTTGACCACCTTCGGGTCCGGTTTTTCAACCTTTCCCAGCTCGTCCGCTATCTCATTCAGCCAGTCGGGTTCCACTACCGCCAGCACGCACCCATCTCCGTACCTATCTCTCACACGCTGCTCAAGCAGTTTTATTCTGTGAGCTATGTAGAGGGCTCTTTCTCCGACTATCACCTCCTTTGTGGATGGGGCGGCGGACATGATAGCGTCTTCAAGGTTCACATGTTTTTCTCTCGTTTTTGTGTCTCCAGTAGGCTCTTTGAAAGATATTATCTCTTTCCTGAAAAGACGGGCAACACGTATCTTCTCTCCGAAACTGCCTCTCCTCCACGCTCTTTTGACCATTATGTCAAGGGGCATGTCAACGTACTCAAAAACCACCCCTCTTTTAGATGTGTATCGTTCAAGGGCCGATGTTATCTCCCTTATCTTTTCCACATGGCCCTCTCTGGCACCCTCAAGTGAAGCATAGAAAAGCTGGGATATAAGGGAGAAAAACGCCCCTTTTTGCACGAAATACTCGGATATCCTTCTCTCGCCCACTTCGTCGGGATAAAACAGCATTTCCGCTCTCTTTTCGCACATCTGGATGGCTATGGCCCCGGGTTTCCACCTCTCCACAGCGTCCATGACTTCGTCCGGGGATGTTGCGGGAACGACAACGATGTTTCCCACTTTTTTCGGGCCCACCTTGGGTTGCGAATTGGGCTGTGGACGTGGATTACTCATCTCTCCGGCTTATTCTTTCATCATCTAAAAAACCAGCGGTCTCAAAGAATCGGTCTCTAACAGCGCGTTTAACAATGGCAACGACCCCCCTGCGCTCGTCCTCGCCCACAGCATATGAGAGAAGAGAAAGGGGTATTTCCGCGCCACCAGAGTGTGCGTGTCCTCCCGCTACACCAATCTCCCCAAACGCTCTTATCATCACATCTCCCAGGTCAATACTGGGGTCTGTGGTCCGTGAAGTCACGCAGACCCTGTCCCCCACTATGCCAACAACTACCGAGGTGTGAACGCTTTTCTGGCGGAGCAAAAACTCTGCCGCTCGGGCAAGGGGATCCCGTCTGGTCACGTAGTCAACGCATGAAAAAGACACGCCACCTGTTATTTCCCTGTTCTGTATAGCCCGGCCCAGGATGTCCAGCGTGTCAACGTCAAGCGGCGGGCTCTGGAGCTCTGAGAGCACCCTCTTGTCGGCTGCCCTGAAAATCTCAGACAGTGGATGGGAATCTTCTTCGTGGAGGGTGCGGAAGTTGTGTGTGTCTACCATGGTAGCATAGTATATTCCCGCCGCCATGAGGGAGGTTATTTCTTTTCCAATGCGCATGCCTGCGGAGACCATGTGCTCGTACAGAATCAGAGATGTGCTGCTCTTTTCCGGTCGCACCTCATAAAAACACGGCTCTGCGATCTGTGCCGCCCTCATTGGATGGTGGTCTATGACCACGTCCACTTTCGTGCCCGCTGGCAGGGGGTTGTATACCCCCGGCGTGCCTGTGTCGAGGAGGGCTTTGCCACAGGCACCGGTTTTGGTCCCCGTCTCTTCGTCTACGCTTTGTTCTGTGGCTGTCCACCCGGGCGGGTGCATTTCTATTTCCAGACCCTCTTTTTTCAGGTGTTCCAGCAAAAGAGCGTTCTCTTCAAATCCTATTTCCCCTCTGCCGGCTATTGTGGCTTTTTTTCCAGCGCTTTCAACAAGTTTTTTAAAACACAGGGCCGAGACAAAAGCGTCGGGGTCGGGGTTGTCGTGGACGAAAATCACCCAGTGCTCTTTTTTTTCTATGCACATCAGGAGACGCTCTGTTTCTGTGTCATCCGTTTCTCCGGTTTTACCGCTCCTGGCCATACTCACTCCCTGCCATGTGCACTCCATCTTATATGGTCTCTTTTGTGCCCCATTTGCCTATTTCTCTTCTTTTGTCATGTCGTGTATGAAATCAAACTCTTTTTTGAGTATCGTCAACTGGTCCCGCTCCACAGACGACGGGTCCAGCAGGACAAGGAGGGTCGCTTCGTCCATTGAGCATATGTCCGTTACCTTCTTTATGAACTTCAGAACTTCCTCAAAACCGTTCTCTATTATGAGGTATTCAAGCCCGTCTATTAGAACCACACCGTTTCCCTGGCTTGTCACGTCGCTTATGGCCCGGGTTATCTCAAAGTGTATGCGGTGTGGATCCGCTGTTTCCTCTCTGTCGCTGGTTGTGTCCGTGACCCAGAGGATGCGCGCACCCTCAAGGTCGTGTTCTTTTCTGAGTTTGTCAGGGAAGGTTGTGGATATGCACAACCCGTTTTTCCCGCGTGATATGTGGGAAAATATGCGGTATGCTCTCTCATTATCCGAATCCAGGAGCAGATGGTTGTACCCCACATCGGGTATCATGGGCACCACGTGGAGCGGTGTCATACACGCCGGGCAGGTGGTATCGTACTCTATGCTCTCTTCAACATCTATCGTCTCTCCGCACATGGGACAGTTTATTTCTGGCGTGTAGGCTACAACCCGCACTGGTTCCTCTTTTTCTTCTACTCCTGCGCCCTCCTTTTCAGTCACGTACCCGGACGCTGCGGCGACACCTGCCAAAGCCCCCGCCCCGGCAGCGGCGCCCACTTCTCCGGCGGCAGCGGCACCAGCGGGGGTCTCCTTTGTTTCTGTCGTTTCTGGCTGCATCTTTTCTTCCTCTAGGGGTGTTTCCTCTTTTTCAGGAGGTCTTTCTTTCTTCTCTTTTTCAGCAGGGGCTTTTTCTTTCCCCTCTCCGGCTCCTTTGACAATGCTCCCGCACGCCGGGCATATGATGACGTCGTGCCAGTCAACCGGTATGGGGAATATCTCTCCGCAGTTGAGACACTGTATGTCCCGTGTCTCTTTTTTCTTAGGCGCCTTTACTCTTTTCAGCCGTTTTTTCTCCTCTTTTTGCTGTATCTGGATGTTTACCACGGGTGGAACAACAGCCGACGGTGGAGCGGTTGTGGCCCCGCTAGCGTGCGGTCTGGGCGCCTCTTTTTTCTCAACCTTCTCAACCTCGGCGGCGAGGTCTTTTGCCTCTTTTATTTTGGAGGAATATGCTATCGCTGAAAAAACGGCGCTGAGAACTGAAAACAACAGGCCGAACATTATGAACATCGGACCGGAAACGAACACGGGTCCAAGCGTTGGTATGAAGTATCCTAGGACAAGGAGGGCAGCCATGGTCTTGGACGTGACTCCTGCGAAGGCGCTTTTTTTAGCCAGCACACGGTATCTGTAGGGCAGGGCTTTTTTGTACTCTCTGTATCTTTTCTTTGGGAAGTAGAGGATTATCCCGGTGAACAGGAGTGTGAAGGCGAAGAGGACCTGTGGGTTTTCAATTGCAAAAAAGGACGAATACTGAATGGTGTCCCCGCTTTCGCTCCTGGTGTTAGCCTCTTCGGCCGGTATGGTGACGCTGTAAAACATGATCTCTCCGGCTGGCGTTCTGAACATGTAGAGACGTCCATTGTTCACCGATGGACTGTAAAAAGAGCCCAGGCCGACCATGTAGTGGTGGTGTGTAAGTGTGTATGTCCCTGTGTAAACCTCGCCGCCCACGTCTATGTATCCGACGTCTATGCCGCTCCCACTCCCTGTCCCGTCTGAGACGAACCGGAACCTTAGATAGAAGATTTCTCCGAGATAGTCTTCCATTTCGCTGGAGAGGTCCACTGTTTGCCATTCGGACGCAGACGAGGTTATGGTCGCCACCGGGGTCCAGGTGGTACGGGACGGGGACGTGCTTATCTCAACTTTCAGACTGTCCCCCTGGCCTATGTCTCCCCGGTATCTGAAGGTGAAGTGTTCTTTTTCCAGAAAGCGCCAGTCAAGGGCAGGAACAACAGTAAGCGCGTCGTTCATGTCAGGTGGATACGTTGATGTCCCATTGCGACAGGACCAGTACCCGCCACCGGGGTATTCGCTGTCAGGGGTCCAGACCCAGAAATCACCTGTGTAGTAGGCGTCGTCCGCGTAGAAGACCCCTTCTCCTTCTGCACCGGAGTGGAGGAGTATGGGATATGCGATGGAAATGTCCAGGTCGTCAATCCACACGCCGCCTGTGCCGTTTGATGTGTAGTTGGTCTCAAATTTTATGTACATGTCCCCCCCGGCGTACATTCCCACGGGGAATGTTCTTTCGCTCCACTGGCTGGACGTGTTCGTTGACATCAGCGAGTACCAGGTGGAGTTGTCATCGCTTACTGAGACGGTGAAATAACCACCGACGCTGTCAAAATCTGAGAGGTACCAGAAAGAGAGTCTGGCGTCCACGGCGCCGCGGAGGTCTACGGGCCCCAGGATGTGTGTGTGGTTCTCTCCGGTGGTCCTGTTTGTGCTATAATGCCATGTTGTGGTGTTTGTTGTTGTGTTGCCCGTGTTGTTCCCGGTGGTTGTTATTTCTATGTTTGCATCAGAGAGGGAGAGGTTCCCGGAGTGCTTTGTTGTGTTGTCGTAGACCCATATCCCGGGGGGTATTGTGGTGTTCTGGTCTGCTGTGAAGTTGGGAGATCCGGGGTATGTGTCTGGTGGTTTTTCAAAGCCTTCAAACACGGGTTTTGCCGGCCCCGTATCCAGGATGTCAATGTCGTCCAGGAACCACCCAACGCTCTCTCCTACGTCGTCGCTTAAGAAGAGAAACCGGATGGACACTTCCTTACCTGTGTAGTTGGTCAGAGAAAATCTCATCCCTGTCCAGGAGGTTATGTTCGTGTTTATTACCGTCAGAGTCTCCCAACCGTTCCCGGCGTTTATCTGTACCAGCCCTTCGTCTCCGGGTCCGATGAACATAAGGGTGTAAAAAGAGAGCACAGGAGCATATGCGTCTGTCAGGTTCACGGATGCCGTGAGTGCGTCGGTCATGTCCGGGTTGTATCTCTGGAACGCCTCGTCTCCGCACCACCAGACGTATGTCCCGTTAAATCTGTATGTGCCGATGGAACTCCTGTGCCAGAGGGACTGGGTGTGTGTCAGGTCCGTGGTGGTGAAGTTTCCCGGTGCTGGCTGAAAACTTCCATCTGGAAATGCAACGTAGGGCGCCTCTGCTATGAGTGTGTCTTCCAGGTTTATTTTTTTATTCCCGACGTACTGTTTTGCGTCAAAATAGTAGAAGATATGAATGTCCTCTGTTGAGTCTGCGGGGGTGTCTATGAGTCCTTTGACGTCCACGCTGAGCGGCTCCGGCGTGTCATGGCTGTGGTAGGGCGCAGCGCCTCCTATGGTGACACCGTACCACTCCTTTCCCTGTATATACCTCTCAACAGGCCCGAGATATGCGGCTGTGCTTTCCCCCACCCTGACTTCATCCTCTTCAAGCCGCATGTTTCTGTTGTGGTCGTAGGCGAGGATTGCCTTCTCCCTGAGTTTCTGGGCTTGTTCGCCTGTTATGTGCCATTCAACATGTCCACCGCCGTGGAGCTCTGTGGCCCCTATCATTTCTATGTCCGTCTTTGATATGCTCGTTCCATTCCCAGCGCCTTCCACCACAAACCACATGGCAGTCTGAATAAGCAATCCAGCAAGCAGAAGAGAAGCCGAGCACTTCATATGGTGCGTCAGGTGGGATGAGCTGAGCGTCTTCCTGGCCATTTGAAGGACCTCCAGTGACCTATAAAAGATGTGGGTATAAAAAAGTGGGGGGACACCGTGGCGGGTTGATTAGATTGTCCGACATCTTTTTATTTAAGTTCGCTCTGGCCCTCCTGATGGCAAAGCAAGTTGAGGGCGTGACCCCCACACGGATGATGTTGCTTGAAACGAAAAAAAGAATCCGTCTGGCAGAGAAAGGACACAAACTTCTCAGCGAGAAAAGGGACTCGCTTGTGGCACAGTTTTTTTCCCTGCTGGACGACTGGAAGCGTGCAAGGGCCCGTGCAGAGGCAGCAACCCGGACGGCATATGAAGAGTTGATCAGGGCAGAGATGTCAATGGGCTCACGGACCGTAGAAGAAATAGCGCTCTCATCAGTCTCCGAGGAGAACGTTGACGCGGGAGTGTTCAACATAATGGGAGTCCATGTCCCGCGGGTTGATTTTTTGAATGTGGAAGGCGAGGTTTTCCCCTATGACCTCTTTGACACGACACCCGCACTTGACGCCGCACGGGAGCGTTTCAACACAGCACTGAAATACACAGTCAAACTGGCTGAGATAGAGGGGTCTCTGGAGCGTCTGGCCGTTGAGATTGAGAAAACCAAGCGCAGAGTTAACGCACTGGAGCACATTTTCATACCCCAGTTGAAGAAAATGGAAAAATACATTGAGGCACAGCTGGAGGAAAGAGAGAGGGAGGACTTTTTCAGACGGAAACGCATGAAGGGTCTGATGGAAAAGCGCGCTGCTGAGGGGGGAAGCGGCGGTGGCCAGAGTTAGACACAGACAGGCACAGGAAGACCCCCTCGCCGTCTACAGTTTGCCTGGACCGGACTGGGGAGATGTCGTTGAAAAAAAGGCGAGACTGTACCGGCTGATGTCCCTGGGCTACTGGTGGGGGACCATTGCCATGGTCATAGGGTTTCTTTTTCTCATCTACCTGGTGTTTCACTCCGTGTGAACACCGGACCGCTATGAGACGAGCCACTATGGGACAAACACCGCGGCGGCTATGACCGTCGTCCACTTTCCATCTTTGGAACAGACGGCTGACTGAGTTATGTTGCGGGTTTTGTAAATCCGCCCGTCTATCTTCCACAGCTCTTTTTTCTCGTCATAGCTCGCTTCGGGGTCAAAATCTATGCCAAGGGTTGAGGCGAGCATCTGGGCTGCCAGGTCTTCTGCGTATTCGCCGCAGTCCCTCTCTTTCATGCCAAAGCTGTGATGCTCGCTGAGATAGCCATACTGGTTTTTGTCGGCCGGGATCGCCACGCCGATGGAGGCGGAGATCAGGCGGTTTGGCTCGTTGGAACTGTTCTCTGCCATTACCACAAAAACTATCTGACCGGGAGATAGGCGTTTCAGTCCCTCCGTTTTGTTAATTATTTTACACCCGGGCGGAAAGATGGATGAGACACGGACCAGGTTGTATTTTTCTATGCCAGCGCTCCTGAGTGCGAGTTCAAAACTGCTCAGTTTCTCTTTTGCTCTCCCCACGCCTTTCGTGAAAAAGACCCTTTTTGGAAGCCATGGGTTTTGCTCTTCCTCTCTTTTTTTTCTGGCCCCGTTTTTTTCGCTCATGTCAACCCCCACCATCGATAGCGGTTTTAAATGTTTCTCTCCAGGTCCGATGCGAACAGGAGAGTCACGAAACAGGAGAGTCACGAATATCACAACTTATTATTCAGCAGAACATGGTTAGCAGGACCCATAAGCCAGAACCCTCGATTCGTTTGGAATATATTTTTTGCCATTTATTATAAAGATCGATGCGGGATAATACTCTATGCCCCTGATTTTCTCTATCTCATACCGGTATGGGGCCCAGTAGTAGCCATCTGTTTTGTTTTCCAGAGTGTTTACAAACGTCCAGTTTATCTTGTAACCAATCGCTCCTCCCGGGTGGAAATAGACGGTGTTGTTCCAGAGCTCCTGTGGGTACACGTAGAAAACAAGAAAGTCTGGTTCGTTGGGGCTTACGTTTGGTGTTTCAGTGGACACGTTCTCGTAAACTCTCTCCCAGAGATTCTTTCCAACATAGATGTGGTCTCCGCGAGAGAAGAGGAAATCCCCGTCTGAATCCCTGTACCGGGCGTGGGAAGAATCCAGCGGCCCGATTATCTCAGAGAGGAGAAACGGTCTGGCATAACTCCCCGTTCCCAGGAGAACAGACACCCTGTCCAGCACCGGATAATAGAGAGGCATCACCTCTTTTCCCTCTCTGATAGAGTAAAGAAGTGAATCATCCACAGAAGTGACCTCAAAATCATAATACGCCGCATGTGAAACGTAGCGGAAATGTATCCGGCTCCAGTCAGGCCCCACCCAAGTATTCAAATAGAGATAAAGGTACATTTCAAAGATGACAATAAGAGCACAGAAAAAGACAAAAACCACCGCGACGACCTTTTTATGCCTACGTAACGCACCCAGGACCGTGCCCCGCATTTTCATCGTCTCTTCTCTATCTTTGTGAGACCGGCTATACGCCAGCCAATTTTCAGATGATCTCTTCTTAAACATTTTTTACCCAAAAATACCATAGCACATCCTAAATATATCGGTGGTTGTGCAAAAAACACACAAAGTTTCGCCACGTTTTTATACCCGGTTGCTTTTAGTCTGTTGGTGCTGTGAATGAAAAAAGCGGAAGATATGAAGCGGGGAGCCAGAGGAGCGGAAGATTTCAGGGGCAGAGATGTGATAAGCATCCATGACCTCACTGTTGAGGACATGGAGACTGTTTTTGACCTGGCCAGGGAGATGGTGCCCATTGCCAGGGGGGAGAAGAAGAGCAGGGCGCTTGAGGGCCACATCATGGCGTCGCTGTTTTTCGAGCCAAGCACCAGGACACGGCTGTCGTTTGAAACGGCCATGAAACGCCTCGGCGGGGAGGTAGTGGGGTTCTCGGATGTGTCCTCGTCGTCTGTAAAAAAGGGTGAGACGCTGGCTGATACCATACGGATGGCAGAGGCGTATGCGGATTGTATAGTGATAAGACACTACAACGAGGGAGCAGCACGGCTGGCCGCAAGGTTCTCTTCCAGACCTGTCATAAACGGGGGCGATGGCGCAGGCCAGCATCCCACACAGACACTCCTCGACCTCTTCACGATAAGGGAAGAAAAGGGGCGGATAGACGACAACCACATTGTGCTAGCGGGTGACCTGAAGTACGGGCGTACGGTTCATTCCCTGGCTTTTGCCCTGTCTCTCTACGACGTCTCCCTGCACTTTGTCTCACCAAAGGGCCTTGAGATGCCGCGGGAGGTTGTCTCAGAGGTAAAAAACAGGGGTGTGGACCTCCGCGAGGGACACGACCTCTCCCGGGCGATAGGGGATGCAGACGTTCTCTACGTGACCCGGATACAGCGGGAGCGCTTTCCCGACCCAACGGAGTACCAGAAGGTCGCCGGGTCTTACAGGGTTGACATGGACCTACTCTCCAGGGCAAAGCGGGACCTTATAATCATGCACCCTTTGCCCCGTGTGGATGAGATAGCACCCGAGGTGGACGAGACCTCCTTTGCCGTGTATTTCAAACAGGCTTTTAACGGAGTGCCTGTGAGGATGGCCCTTCTGCACCTGGTGCTTGGAGGAGGTGAAATATGATGGTGCGCGAGCTCCGGGTCACGCCCATAAGGAACGGCACTGTGATAGACCACATACCCCCTGGCATGGGCCTGCGGGTGCTGGAGATCATACTGGCGGAGAGGGACATAAACAGGACGATAAGTCTGGCCATGAACGTCCCCAGCCGGAGGAACAAAAAAAAGGACATAGTGAAAGTGGAAGACGTTGAACTAACGCCCTTTGAGCTGGGAAAAATAGCCCTCATCGCCCCCGACGCTACCATCAACATCATCAGGGATTACGAGGTTGTTGAGAAAAGAAAGGTTGAACTCCCGGACACTGTTTTGGGAATCCTCCGCTGTCCAAACCCCAACTGTATAACCAACCAGCGGGAGCCTGTGACGCCAGAGTTTCGTGTGCTATCAAGAAAACCCATCCGCCTCAGGTGTGTCTACTGCGAAAGAGAGGTAGCCAACGTTATTGAGAGTCTGGTCTGAGGGCCGGGTAGGTGGCTATGGGAACGTATCTGACGCTATGAAATCACCGCTGGGTATGAAAAGCACGGCAAGGACGTCTCCGCTCTGAATCCCTATGCCCCCATCTCCTGAGATGGCAAAATTGTCTCCCAGAGAGATGGTGCCGCTGGCGTCAGTGTCAACATAATATATCCCTGCCGGGAGTTTGGTGACATCCACCGGCGGTGGTGGCAGAGAATCAACGGTCACATTGTAATATGTATAGTTCTCACCGGTCTCGTTGTTTGTTCTGTTGAATACCAGGGCGAAGTTGGAAAGCGCTGACTGGTTCTGTGAGCCGGAGTAAAAGACGATGTTTACCCTGTAGGTGATGTTTCTCTGCTGGCTCGTGAGGTCGGTCGCTTTTATGATCTCAATCTCCATCTGGGGAACACCGCCCTCCACCACGGTGACCTGTTTTGTCTCGTTGTCCCAAGCGCCCTCATAGGAAACGTTCAGAGTAACGTTGAACGTGCCAGCTTTTTTGAAATAATGTGTGACAACAGAGCTATCTGTGGCATCAACAAAGCCGTCTCCAAAGTCCCAGAAAAAGGAGGCGTTGGAGGGTGTGGACGCGGACCCGTTGAATGTCACGGGCTCGTTCACGGAGACCTGTCCGTTCCCGTCGGTATCATCCCACGTGTATGTAAAAGACGCCTGGATTATTATGTTCTCGTTTTCGCCGCCGTTTTCTTCCTGATTCTTCTCTCCACCCCCCTTTTCACGTGTTTTTGAGACATAGAAATACCCCGCCCCGGCGACGAGAACAACGACTATTACAAGCACAAGGAGTTTTTTCAATGAACCGCTCTCCTCTGCGACCAGGGGCTCTTCAGCCATACCTCTCACCAGCAACAGATAAACGTGGGATTATAAAAAGATGTGTATCGCCATCACCAGCGAAAGAGTGCCCACAACGTCCATAACACTCGTGATGACCGGGATGACAACGTTGTCAGGGTCAAGCCCGCATCTAACAGATGCGAAAGTGAAATAATATGCTAGGACACCGGATACTACCCCTATTATTGCGCCAGCGAAGAGTGACATTGCCACCATGTCTCCCAGAGATGGCGCCGGGACACCCATGAAGATGGAAAAGGTGTGTGCGGCCACCGCCACCAGAGGAAAAACCAGAGCCACCTGTAGCAGAACAGCCAGCATTGACATAAATGAGACGTCGTCCGGAACAAACCCCATCTTTATCGTACCCAGCCGGACACCTGACGAGAGCCGTGAGGCCAGGATGGACCCCAGGTTGCCCGCCTCCTCGTTGAGAGGCGGAACAAAGATCAACAGAGCGGGATATACGGCAAAAACTGCCATGTACCTCTCAAGAAAAGAACCGGATGTGGTGGAGAAAACGGCACACAGAGTCAGAATAGGGAGCGACTCTTTTATTATGTTCCAGGTGTGGAAAGAGTGCCGGGAGTATAACACCAGCCCGATTGCAGCGGCGATGGACGATATGGCGATAGAGAGCAGAACACCTCCAGAAAGAGACATGACGACAAACACAGCCAGCACCATGGCCGGGAGGGTGACCAGGTCTCCAACTGATGTTATAAGGGGGGCGGAGATGTTATCCGGGTCCCAGCCACGCCTGAAACCCCCGATCGCAACCCACACAGAAAACAGAAGCAGAAAGACCCCGGAAATGAGGCCGGCGAGAACGCCCACAGCCACGAAAGAGTACCATGGAACAACATTCATCCCCCACAGAAAAGCGGCAATGGAAGCGAAGACTCCCAGCACGGACCCCGAAAAGAGTGTCTGAGCAAAGGCGCTGAGGACGTTGTTGCGAACAACGTCAGAAGACCACATCCTTACGTCCAGTTCGATTTCTCCAATGTGTATAGCTGTGGAAAGGCGAGATCCCATGGAGGCAAAGATGTTTCCTCGCATGGCTATGGATCCCGGTACCAGTATGAGGAGCCCCGGCAAAAGCTCAAAGGCCCTGTCCATGGAGCTCAGATAAAAACCGGCCACCAGGTCAGTCAGCCCGCAGATGAAAAGGGCGAAAAAACTCTCACGGATAATTTTTAGAAATTCATCCCGCCGAAACCCCTCTGGCAGAGAGAGCCTCCGTATGGGCACCGCTAATAGCGACAGAAAGGCGTGGGGTGGCCGAAACGGCACGTTTCTGTTCTCCTTCCAAACCGGCACCTGTTCCACCCCGTGTTGTGCCAGTACCTGCTCTGAGAGGCGAACGTTTATCGTCCGGGCTTCCTGGAGGCTCTTCTTCCACCATTTCCTCTTCCTTCCTCCGCAGGTTTGTTGCTCCAACCCACAACCAGGAAATGATATATAACGGTTTTCCAGAAAACAGGCAAAAAAGGAGGTGGCCAGAGCGGGCCCGGTGGGATTCGAACCCACGGCCGATCGGTTAAGAGCCGATCGCTCTACCTGGCTGAGCTACGGGCCCAGAAAGAGGATGGCGCCCCGGCCGAGATTTGAACTCGGGTCGCAGGCTCGACAGGCCTGCATGATTACCGCTACACTACCGGGGCAGGTAGTGTATATTTATTGGGTCTGCCACGGGAGTACGAGGAACTTTGTTCCTTATCACTACCGGGGCAGGTAGTGTATATTTATCGGGTCTGCCACGGGAGTACGAGGAACTTTGTTCCTTATCACTACCGGGGCAGGTAGTGTATATTTATTGGGTCTGCCACGGGAGTACGAGGAACGTCTTTTGTGCGATAAGAGAGCGTATAGAGGCAGGATATATATTTTTTGTGTTTTTTCACAGTTTCCTTTTCTGGTCGGGCTGGGGTGTGGCTGGTTTGTGGGCGGGAAAAGCTTTAATAACCGGTGTGTGAGAGTTGTTTGTCCATGAAGAAAAAACACCTTGAGATGCTGCTTGAGAGAGTGCGTTCTCATCCTTCTCCTACGCCGGCTCTGGAACAGTATTTCACACCCGCATCAATAGCTGCTGACGTGCTGTTCCGGGCGCACGTGAGAGGTGACCTGGGAGGAAAGAGCGTGGTTGACCTGGGGTGCGGGACGGGTGTGTTTGCCATCGGCGCCGCCCTCTTGGGCGCCAAGAGGGTTGTCGGGGTGGACGTTGACCCCGTGGCCATTGAGACGGCCAGAGAGAACGCTTTCTCTCTCGGAGTGGAAGTGGAGTGGGTTGTTGCCGACGTCAGGGAGGTCGTGGGAGAGTTTGATACGGTGTTTATGAACCCGCCTTTTGGTGCACAGAGGCGGGGGGCTGATAGGCCTTTTTTTGGGACGATGGCCCGCACAGGGCGGACGGGGTATGTTATCACGCCTGTTGAGACCTTGGATTTTGTTGAAGGGTTTATTGGTTCCCTTGGCTTTGAAACTGAGACCCTGGCGAGATACGATTTTCCCATACCGCACATGTTCTCCTTCCACCGGTCGGAGAAAAAGATTTATCCTGTTGTGCTTTTGCGGTGCCATAAAATGGACTGAGACATGGGATACGGTGAAACGATGGAAGAAAACACAGGAGAGAGAGGTGCTGGCGGCAAAAATCACGTCCTCGTGCTTCCCGGAGAGTTTCTGGGCACTTCGGAAGAATATTTTCCCGGAGAAGGCGTCTACGAAGAGGGCGGAGAGATCTTTTCCAGCGTTGTGGGATACCTGGAAAAGGATGAGGAAGAGAGAGTGCTGAGTGTGGTCCCCGCCAATCCCCCTGTTGTTCTCCGGAGGGGAGACCACGTTCTGGGTGTTGTCAGCGGATTGTATGAGAGCATGGTCCTTGTTGACATCCTCATGGTTGATGGAAACCCCCGCCCGGTTGCTGGCACCCCCACGGGGGCGATACACATATCAAAGATGGACCGGGGCTATGTCTCGGATGTGAAAAAGCTGTTCCGGCTGGGCGATATTGTGAGGGCAGAGGTTGTGCAGACAAACATGTCTGTACAGCTTGTCACCCACTATCCTCATCTAGGTGTGGTTTTTGCCCGGTGTACCAGGTGTCGCACGCCCATGGTCAAAGAGCGCGGTCGTCTCCGCTGTCCAAACTGTGACAACGTTGAGACACGGAAGATGGCGGACGATTATGGGAACGTCCGTTTTGAGAAAAGTGTTTTCAATGAGAGGCATCGTGAGCGGAGAAAGGAACGGAGAGACCGGGGTATCGGTCCAAAAAGAGGTTCAAAGAACAGGAGAGATAGGAGATGGACGAAAAAGAGGAGCTGATCGCCGCTATCAGGGAGCTGAAAAAGGAGGTTGAGGAGCTGAAACAGGTTGTTTCCGCGCTCGTTGAGATGGTGGTGGAGGCTGGTTTTGATGAAGAGGACGTCCCACTGGACCGTGACGAGATAAAGAAACTGCTCCCCGACCACCAGAATATTTACAATTGATCTATGCATGGTGGTATGGCGGCCCGTTTTTTTGTGTTTGAGGTGAGATGTGGTGGTGCGTGTCCGCGGCCTGTCTCTGCACCGGTGCCCCGTCTGTGACTCAGTTTTTCTGTCCACGCCGTGCGAGACGCGAGTCTGTTCTGTGTGCGGGAGCCCCCTTCTGGTCTTGAACCCAACGCGATGGGCGGGCATATCGGCATCTCTTCTTTTCTCAGCCGGGCTCCTAGGTTTTCTGTTTTTTGTCACAAATTTTTTTCCAGGCTTCGTCTATGGGAGGATAAACTTTGTGCCAGGAAACCTGCGTGCCCTCATGGAAATGGTCTACGCCCTTGTCCAGTTCTGCAGTTCTTTCGCCGCCGTGTTTTTTTCACTTGACGTTTTCAGGGGGAACATAAACCGGGCTCCTTTCTCCGCCCTCGGCGGTGTGTTCGGCTTTGGTTTTGGAGCTGGTGTAGTTCTGGCCCTACTGGGCCTGGGTGTGGCTGCTTTTAAAAAAGACGATTTTTACGTTGAAGTCCCGTGTGCTGAGCAACACTATCCCGCTAAGTAACATCCTCTTCCACCGGCTAACCTGTGACACACGGTCACAGCCACCGATTTTTATGTCACCGGCTACTCCCATCTGTCAGCCATCTCTCTGTTCACCAGGAAATCCGGTTTCTCCCCCTTCAGCACTTTTATGACCTGTTCGGCGACTATGACGCCCGCTCTTCTCTGTCCCTCAACAGTTGATGCTCCAATGTGCGGTGTCAAAATGACGTTGTCGAGGCCGAGCAGGGGGCTACCCTCCGGCGGCTCTTTTTCGTAGACGTCCAGCGCCGCGCCTTTTATCCACCCCTCTTTGAGAGCCCGGTAGAGGGCGTTTTCGTCCGCTATGCCGCCTCTAGCGCAGTTTATCAGGTAGGCGGTGTTTTTCATCTTTTTCAGTTCCTCCTCGCCTATCAAACCCCGGGTTTCAGGCGTCAATGCCGTGTGTATGCTGACAAAATCGCTGTCGGTCAGCACTTTTTCAAGCGATACGAGTTCCACTCCTGCCTCCCTGGCCACGTTTTCAGGCACATACGGGTCGTATCCTATGACAGTCATGCCAAACGCTCTGGCCCGCTTTGCAACTTCTCTGGCTATCCTCCCAACGCCGATCAGACCGAGGGTTTTTTCGTAGAGCTCCACACCCTTGAGACGCTTTTTCTCCCACTTCCCCTCCTTCATCGTCCTGTCAGCCCTCGGTATGTGGCGGGCAAGTGAAAGCATCATTCCCATGGTCAGCTCTGCCACAGAGACCGTGCTCCCTGTGGGAGCGTTCACAACGGGGATTCCCATCTCCGTGGCCTTTTTCACGTCTATGTTGTCCACCCCTATACCGGCCCTTCCTATGACACGCAGGTTAGGAGCAGTCTCAAGCACCTCCGCCGGAAGTTTTGTCCTGCTGCGAACGATTATGCCATCGTATTCTTTGAGATGCGCAAGGAGATCCTCTTTCGTCGGCTCTCCCTCAACGACATCATACCCGTTTGATTTGAGCAGTTCCACAGCCTCTTTCGCAACGCCATCGCACACCCATATCTTCATATTCCCACCTCAAAGAGGGGATAGGGGAACACCTTTTTAAACCCTATCCCACATGCAGGTACATGGACAAAATCCCGGACCAGGGCGAAGGAGTGCAGAGGGGAAGAGACCGACAGCAGCCGCCAGTCCCTCCAACCGCCCGGACACAGCAGCCTTTTGCACAGCCATATACACCACCTGCCCACCCGGCATATCTGGCTTACCCCCCACAACCACCCCACCTCCCGCCCATAGCAAAAAGAGAGAAAAAGAAAGACCTGATAATCGTGGCCACCATATTAATAGCCGGCATAGCGGCTCTGGCAGCACTGGCATACACGTTTTCAACATCGCTTCCCGAAACGTGGGTCGTCCTCAAAGACGGCGAGGTGGACATGGCTAACAACACCCGCTATGCCATGGAGATATACGGAGACAGAATCCGCATAGACCTGTCCGTGGAAGACAACAAAACCGTTGACCTCCTCATCATGACCCGGAGCGACTACTACTCATACCTCGGCAACACCACCAGCACATTTTCAGCGGAAAAAAAGTATCTCAACATAACAGACCTCCACAAAGAGATTCCACTGCCATACTCCGCTGCCGTGGACCTCTACCTGGTAATAGACAACACGGACATCCCTCTGCTACCAGACGACGCCCCACCCCAGGACAACCTTCGCCTCCAAATCCACGTTGAGACAAACTGGGATGTGTGGGATTGACACTCATCCAAAAAACCTTTAAACCATCTGTGTGGTGGGGTGGCACATGAGAGATGGAAGGAGTTTCTGGTACAGGTATGAGTATGGTGGGTATCCGGGGGCGTATCCGGGCTATTACTATGTGCCTCCTCCCAGGACACGTTTTGGTTTCAGCGAGGATGAGATCAGCGACATACTGGTGGCTCTGGGGGTTTTGACCGTTGCTTTCACTCTTGTCATGTGGAAGTGGGGGAGGGGTTTTCCGCTTGTTCTGGCCTTTCCAACTGCATTCGGCTCTGTTCTGACGGGTTTTTTTCTCCATGAGATGGGGCACAGGTTTGTTGCCAGGAGGTATGGGTGCTGGGCCGAGTTCAGGAAGTGGGATCTGGGCCTTGTGCTGGCTCTTCTCACGGCTGCTGTGGGTTTTCTTTTTGCGGCTCCGGGGGCTGTTTATATCAGCGGGAGGGTGACACGGGATGCGAACGGGAAGATCAGTCTGGCCGGGCCGCTGACCAACATTTTTGTAGGGGTGTTTTTTTATGCCATGGCATCCATGCCTTTCACTCCTCCTATTGCCTCTTTTGTGTTCGGGTGGATCGCTTACATAAACGCTTTTCTGGCTTTTTTCAACCTTCTTCCCATACCTCCCCTGGATGGGTCTAAGGTTCTGGCCTGGAACCCCGGGCTGTACGCCGTTTTCATGGTTTTTTCGCTGTTTCTCATGTTCGCCATGTAGTCTCCCGAAACGTTTATACATGGTTGTGCGATATGGGTGGTTAGAGGTGTTGCTGTGGCTGAAGACGTGTTCGCTCCGGTGGTGAAAAAACTCTCCTCTGTTGAGGGGGTTCTGTCCTGTGCGATAGTCTCCCGGAGCGGCATGTTTGTTTCTGGCAGCGTGCCAGAGGGAGCACATGTGGAGACGTATGCTGCTATGAGTGCGATTATCATGGGCGCGGGGGACACGACGGCGACCGAGCTCGGGGAGAGATTTGATTATGCCTTGGTGGCTTTTAACAAGAGGAAGGTTCTGATAATCCCGCTGGGAGAGGAGGGGAGGTATCTCGCTTCGCTTTGTCTGGAGGCGGGGGCTGATTCTGGCTCTGTCCTGGAGGGTGTTAAAAAGGTTCTGAAAAAAGTTGGCGACGTATCCGGGTGAGAGACAGGGGCTGTGGTCTGTTGTTAATTTCTTATAGTAGAAGTTCTCTTATCTCTGTGTTGTGCTGCTCTGTTTGTGCGAGGAGGACGGCGGATGGAAAGAGGTCTCAACTATTTGCTATACGAGCAGAAGGGCGACCTGTCTTACAAGATTCTTAAAAAGATGCTTGAAGAGGACGAAAATGCCAGGGGCATCTGCCTGACCACCACGTATCCGAAGAAGCTTTTCAAGATTTACAAGTTGAAGGACGTGAAGGTTCTCTGGCTGTCGGATTCCAAGACGGATGGGAGCGCTGTGAGCCCCAGCAGGATGGAGTTTGAGATAACAAGGGAATTGACACGTTTTATAAAAGAACACGGGGAGAACGCCATTGTGCTCATTGACGGGTTTGAGTATCTGATGCTGGCCAACGAGTTTGACAAGGTGCGCAAGTTCATCAAAAAACTGTGCGATCTGTGCTCCATGAAAGAGGCGACTCTATTAGTGACTGTTAACCCCGAGTCTTTCAGCAAGGAGACCACCACGACGCTCTCAAGGGACTTTGACATGGTTGACGAGGCGAAAAAGTTCTGGGAAGAGATGGGCGGGGGGGTTTTTCAGCACTCTGGTGCTCAGCAGTCTCAGTCTCAGCCAGCGGCTGCTCCTTCGCAGCATGTTTCTCATCGGCCGCCTTCGGGGTACCCTCCCTCCTTTTCCCCTCCACCTGCTCCCCGGCCAGTTCCCTCCCCTCCGCCACAGCCCGCCTCTGCCTCTCAGGATATCCCGGCGTCTTATTCGTCATACACCCCGCCGCCTGCGCCAAGGCCTGTTGTTCCAGAGTCCCGTGCGGCTCCGGGGATAGCGGCTGGCGAGGTTGCTGATATCTCGATTGAGGACATGTACCTGATTCACCGTGCCACGGGCATTCTCATCCAGAGGAAGACGTGGAGGGAGGAGGACCTGGTTGACCCTGACCTCATAGGGGGCATGTTGCGTGCCATCCTTGATTTTGTCAACCAGTCTTTTTCCAGCGGTGAGACGGCCAAGTTCAGCCATATAGAGATAAAGGGTTACACGATTCTCATATATGATGGTAAAGAGGTCTCTCTGGCCACTGTCATTTCTGGGGACAGCAGTGTCGCTCTGGCTCAGCACAGGGACGAGATACGGGCCGTTATTGAAGAAATAGTTGACAAAATTGAGGCACAGTACAGAGATAAACTGGAAAACTTTGACGGCCACGTCCAGGAGATGAAGGGTATAAGGAAATACCTTGACGAGCTCTCTGTGAAGATGACGGACATAATAATGGGCACTTCGCCTCTGTCCTCCCTGCCCTCTGAGATACCTGATTCAGCTGTTGAACACTACAACAAGGGGGTGGTTCTGGCGAGGCAGGGACGTTATGAGGAGGCGATAAAAGAGTACGACCAGGCGCTGAAGATTGAGCCACGTTACACCAAGGCGATGTTCAACAAGGCGGTCGTGTTGCAGATGATGAGACGGAACCCCGAGGCGGTTGAGGTTTACAGGCGTCTGGCCGCTCTCACCCCGGATGATCCAGAGGTGTGGAGCAACATGGCGATAGCGCTCAGGGCCATGGGGCGTTTGAGCGAGGCGCTGGAGTGTTATGATCGGGCTCTGGCTATTAACCCGAACGACCCCGGTCTCTGGAGTAACAAGGGAGTCGCTCTGCGACTGATGGGGCGGGCTGAGGAGGCGCTGGAGTGTTATGATCGGGCTCTGGCTATTAACCCGAACGACCCCGGTCTCTGGAGTAACAAGGGAGTCGCTCTGGCCTCTCTGAACCGCCTGGAGGAGGCGCTGGAGTGTTATGATCGGGCTCTGGCCATTGATCCCAACCGTGCTTCTGCGAGACGCAACAGGGAGATAATACTGCGCCAGCTTGAGGCGCAGAGGGGAAGGAGGTGAGGTGTTTTGTGGAAAATGCCATCCGGCAGTGCTCATCTGGTTTTTGAGGTGGTCCGCAAGGACACTTACAACACCCTGGCCAACCTGGTAGAAGAGGAAAAAAAGAGGGGGCTGGTGGTTGTCGCCCACGAAAACCTGTACCTGAAGCGCATCTCATCTGTGCCGGGGATTGACGTCCACGTTTTATACCCGGACAGGAGTGAAGTGGTTGACCCAAGGGTCATGCGGGATCGCACTGTGATGATTTTGAAAGAGTTTGTCTCCGAAAACGACAGGGGTTACATCCTCCTGGACGTGTTTGAGGAACTGGGAAAGCGTCTCCCGCCGGCGGAGATGGAAAAGGCCCTGGAGGCGATTCTTTCTTTTCGCTCGTGCAGGCACACAATCATAGCCACTCTGAACCCGGTGGAGCTCCCCCGGTCTGTTGTGAAGACGATATGCTCTTTCTTTGACACCGTGCAGGATGTCCGTGCGGCTTCGCTGGGGGGTGAGAAGGTTGAGTGCCCCCACTGTGGCGCCATGTGGGACTCGCTGGTCACCGTTTGCAGCATGTGTGGCTACGATTTCAAAAAGCACACCATCAGAGTCACCACCCCCGCCGTTCCCGTGGAAAAGGAGATAGCCGCGGAAACAGGTGCGGGTAATGCTGTGGAAAATGTGGAAAAAGGCGGTGGAGAAGAGAACTCAGCAGGTGATGCGGCTGACGACCTGATGAGTGAACTGCTGGGCGCCAGTGGAGGCGATAGTGCCCCAGGTGAAAAGGGTGAAGAACCCGTGGAAGTCTTGGCAGACGGCGAAGTCGCTGATATGAGGCGGCGTGAGAAAGAAGAGTTTTTTGAAAACCTGACCTTTAAGTTTTTGTCCACGGAGGGCAGGGGGGAGAAGAACGGCGGCGAGGTCGCTGTGAAAGAGCGTGGAGAGCCAGAGGACAGAGAGGACGTTAACTGGTTCCAGCGGGGGGTTTCCCTGGAACTGAAGGGGGACAGCCAGGCGGCTCTCGCGGCCTATGATATGGCGCTCCAGCAGAACCCCAACGACCCCTGGATATGGCTCAACAGGGGTGTGAGTTTGCAGCGTCTGGGCCGCCTTGAGGAGGCGCTGGAGTCATATGACCGTTCCATAGCGCTTGAGCCCAACGACCCGGATGCGTGGTCAAACCGTGGAACCGTGCTGAGGGGACTGGGCCGCCTTGAGGAAGCGGTGGAGAGCTACAGAAAGGCGCTTCATCTCAACCCACGGGACAGCGGTGTGTGGTCTAATCTGGGCATCGCGCTGAGGAGCATGGGCAGGTACGACGAGGCTCTGGAGGCCTACGAGCATGCGCTGGCTATAAACCCACAGGACATCGGCATCTGGTTGAACAAGGCGGCGGTGCTGAACACCATGAAAAGGTTCAGGGAGGCGCTGGAGTGCTATGACAGGATACTTGAGATGGACCCCGACAACGTGGGCGCCAGAGAACTCCGCAAAATCCTTCTGAGAAGAATGGGACGGGAGGGCGTGGAACTTTGATTGTTTTTCTTGAGTGTGCACAACCGGCGGAGTAATGTGCACAGCCGACCTACAGGGACGAGGAGCACAGAAAATTGTCCTCGAGGGCCCTCAGAAAGCCCCCTCTTTTTCATACTCCCGCACCAGTTTTCTCAGCATGGCGGCGTTGAATTCCTCCTCCTCAAAAGGCTGGCGTCTCATCCTGTGGGGGAGAGCCATCTCAGCGGCCCGGATGACATCCTCAACCTCAACCTCTGTGCGTCCCTCGAAGGCGGCGTTTGTGCGTGCGGTCCTCTCTATGATTATGTCTCCCCTGTGGCCGTCTATGTTGAAGTCTATGCATATTCTGCTTATGAGGGCCAGCATCCTGGGGGGGGTCGTCACTTCGGGCAACCTCTGCTTTGCCTCAAGGATCTTCCGTCTGAGCGCCTCGGTTTCCGGCCTGTATTTTTCTATGAACGCCATCGGGTCCCTGGCGAACTCCCTGTTTCTCTTTATTATCTCAACGCGCTGCTCAACGCTGTCAATTGTCTTAACCTCGGCCTGGAGAGCCAGCCGGTCAAGCAGTTGCGGGCGCAGTTCCCCCTCCTGGGGGTTCATACTTCCGACGAGTATGAACTCGGAGTGATAGGAATAGCTTATCCCCTCTCTCTCAACCGTTACCATGCCCATGGCGGCGGCGTCCAGTAGGAGGTCAACGATGTTGTCCTCAAGCAGGTTTATCTCGTCTATGTAGAGCACGTTTCTGTGTGCTTCCGCCAGCACCCCGGGCTCAAACTCTTTCACACCCTGTGTGAGCACTTTTTCTATGTCTATGGTACCAACGAGCCGGTCCTCTGTGATATTCAGGGGCAGGTAAACGATTTTCATCGGAACCTCTTTAACCTCCAGATCTCCCTTCTCCGCCTTTTCTTTGCACCCGGGACAGTACTTCTCTGGCTGGTTGGGGTCACAGTTGAACCTGCACCCCGTGGTTTTTATGCTCGGAAGAATGTCAACAAGCGAGCGGACCGCCAGGGACTTTCCAGTTCCCTTTTCGCCCCTTATGAGAACGCCGCCTATCAGCGGGTTTATGATGTTGAGTATGAGCGCCCTTTTCAGCACTTCCTGTCCCACTATTGCGACGAAGGGATATACACCCGTTTTCCTCTCAAGGAATATGTCATCTGGCAAGGGGCTTCACCACGTTATGTTCTGTTATATCTGCCACGTTATGATGGTTCATATCTCTGCATCTATCTTCTTAACCCATTTTCTGAGTATCTCCGTGTCAAACCGCTCCTCTGCGTATGGGCGTTTTCTCATTCTGTGCGGGAGGGCCATTTCCGCCGCAACGACTATGTCATCTAGGGTGACTTCCATGCGTCCCTCAAAGGCGGCGTTGGCTCTGGCCGCCCGCTCTATTATTATGTCCGCTCTGTGTCCATCCACGTCAAAGTCCACGCACAGGCGGGCTATGATTTTGAGCATGCGCTCGGGCGTTGTGACGTGGGGCAGGCGTTTTCTGGCCTCTTCTATCTTTTCTCTGAGCGCCTTTTGTTCTGGCTCGTATTTCGCTCTGAAGCCCTCGGGGTCCTGTGTGAACTCCTCTCTGCGGCGTATGATTTCCATGCGTTTTTCTATGTCGTGTATGCCCGCGACTTCTGTCTGAAGTGCTATACGGTCAAGGAGCTGTGGGCGGAGTTCTCCCTCTTCAGGGTTCATGCTTCCGACGATTATGAAGTGAGACGGGTATGTGACGCTCACTCCCTCCCTCTCAACCACCACCTGCCCGGATGCTGCGGCGTCAAGGAGTATGTCCACGATGTAGTCGTCCAGGAGGTTTATCTCGTCCACGTAGAGTATGCCCCGGTGCGCCTCTGCGAGTATCCCTGGCTCAAATGATTTCACTCCTTCGCTGAGTATCTTTTCTATGTCTATGCTGCCGACCAGGCGGTCTTCTGTGACGTTTAGTGGCAGGTCCACGACCTGGACCGGGCGTTCGTAGACCTCCAGTTTTCCCATCTCGTATTTGCGCCGGCACTCATAGCACATGAGGTCTGGTTGCTCAGGGTCGCAGTTGAACCTGCACCCCGTCGTTTTTATTATGGGCAGCACCTCTGCCAGCGCTCTCACGGTGACGGATTTTCCTGTACCTTTCTGTCCCCTTATCAGCACTCCGCCCACTCCGGGGTATACGGCGTTGAGTATGAGGGCTTTTTTCATCTTTTCCTGGTTGACTATGGCGGTGAAAGGGAAGAGCACGCGTTTTTTCTCCTTTTTCTCCGCCATCCTGGCTGCCGTCTCTTTGAGGCGGAGCATCTCCTCTTCTTCCAGTCTCTCTCTTATCTGTGTTTCCAGCTCGGTGCGCAAACTGGCGAGTTCGTATTCTTTCATCCGGAGGCGTTCGCGGAGTTCTTCCACCATCTTTTTCTGGAGTTCCAGTTCGCTCCGTGTGCGTGCCAGTTCTTCTTCTTTGAGCCGTATCTTTTCTTCTTCTTCTGCGAGCCATTCCTGGGCGTATCTTTCAACCTCCGCCCGTACGACGCTGTCAAGGTTTTCTTCTTTGAGCCGCAGCTTTTCCTCCTCTTCCAGTAGTTCCTGTTTTTTGAGCTCAAGCTCTGCCTGTATACTTGATATCTCCTCGTCTTTGAGCCGCAGTTTTTCTTCTTCTTCTGCGAGCTGGTTCTGGAGGGTCTCAATCTCCTCTCTGACACGCTGGAGTTCTTCTTCTTTGAGCCGCAGTTTTTCTTCTTCTTCTGCGAGCTGTGTCTGGTATTCTTCTTCTATTTGTTGCTGTACTTCTGCCATTTCCTGTGCCGCTCTCATGTATGCTTCCAGGCCCGGGCTCCCGTCTGTTTCTTCAAGGATTTCCGGGTATTCAAGTATGCAGATTATGTCAAAGGCCAGCATTATTATGAGTGAGATGAGAAGGGCGTATAGTATGCCTATGTCAAGTCCGGTCCCGGCTCCTTCGTATGCGTTTATGGCGACACCGAGTATCATGATGCCAGTCGGGACCAGGGAGATCGTCAGGTTTATTTTTGAGTCCCAGTAGTGAAGGGCGGCGTCTATCCCGGCTATGAGGGATGCGACGAATAGAACGGATATCCCTGTTTCGCCTGCCAGCACCGGGGACAGGGCTATGACGGCGGCTGGGGCCTCTATGGTTATGTTGAACATCATCAGCAGGAGTTCTGTGAAAGCAAAGAGGCCTATGAAAACGAAATAGAACAGGGTTATCATGCTGAGAACCCAGTAGGTGAATAGCCCGCCTTTTTCTTCTTCCGCCAGAGAGAGTTCTTCTTCGTACCTCCTGACAAGGTCAAGGGCCGTGGCTCTCCCACGACCCCTCTTTCTCTTCTTTCCCTCCGCCCCTTCTTTTTCCTCCGCCTCCTCTTCTACTTCTTCTATTTCTTCCGTTTCTCCACCAGGCCCCGCCTCTCCCTCCCGGACACTTTCTTCCGCCCAAACGTCCTCTGCGTACTCCTCTGGCACTGCACCCCCTTCCTCATCATCCCCCATGGCCATGTCTTCTCCTCTCGCCGTCTCCAGTGTTTTTTCTCCTATTTCGCCCCCGCCCATGAGCTCTTCTTCAAGCGTCTCCTCTATGATCTCTCCCGGCGTCTCCTCTTCTTCCACGGCGTCCTCTTTTTCCTCGCCAGCGCTTTCGTCTCCTTTTTCTTCTCCAGGAGTGGTTTCCATGAACTCTTCCACCCACTCTTCTCCCCCCGGTTCTCCGGGGCCCCCTGCTGTTTCTATATCTTCCGGCCCGGGTTCTTCTTCAAAAACTTCTTCTTCAAAAACGCCGCCCTCCTCTTCCAGGACTTCTTCTCCGACGGCCTCTTCCAGGGGGGGGAGATCTGATCCACAGGTTATGCAGTGTGTGGCCAGGTCGTCGTAGTTTGGCGCCCCACAGACCGGGCAGAACCTCACGACCATCAGGCACCCCCTCCCTTCATCTGGCTTATGCGCCTGGCCATTTTGTTGGCGTGATATCGGTTCACCACGGCGGCTGTTGATCCTATGCTGGCGACCAGGAGGGATATCGCAACGGGTATCACCCTGTTTTCAAGCAGCGGCGGGGCCCTGTATTTTGATGTGAAAGGGCCATCGTGCTCTGCCGTGTACCCCTTTGTGTCTTCAACGATTATGTGAAGGCGGGAGCCGGCGAAGGGCGTGAAGACGAAGACCACTTCCTGGGTGGTGTTGTCTGTGAACCAGTTCACTCCGTGGTATCTGCGCACGTGGGACGTCCCGTAGGGGTCGTCCGGGTCCGGTGGGACGAAATAGTCCCCGGTGTTTTCCACGAACCTGTCTATGCGGGTGTTGCTGTTGTTTGCCGGATACTGTTGATATGTGACCTGTTCAACTATCACGCCCTTGTTGTTGAAGACGGACAGGTTTACAAGGTATATGTCTTCCCAGCCGTTGTAGTCTGAGACGTTGACTCTCACAACTATGCCGTCGTTTTCTGTTATTGTGATCGAGATGAAGTTCGGCGGTGTGTTATAGACCCCTATACCGGCGCTTCTGGCCGGGGGTGATGTCATGGTGGATATGATGAGCAACAGAAGGATACCCGCGGATAAGAGGACAAGGTGCGCTCTAAGAGGTGCTCTATGAGAAGACACCCTGTGCTCAAGAGATGGGTGCGGCGTGACGGCGAGGTTCAGAGTTTTTCGCTCTGGACCGTGTTTTTCTGTTTCTCTGTCCTTCAACATCTACTTGCCCCTTTGTTTCCGTTCACCCCCACCCTCTGACCTGTTTTTCTTTTTTTCCATATCTTTTTCACTCTTCTTTTCTTTTACGTTTTTTTGTTTCTCTCTCTTCTCTCGTTTTTTCCTCTCTTCTTTGTAGACGTATATTATGAGAGCAAAGACCGCCAGGCCGGCTGCGAGGGCTGCCAGCACCGCGGGATTTTTTGGCGTCTCTTCTTCTGCCCCAGGAGGGGCCGGGTTGGTCTGGAAATAGTTTTTGATATGGCCCATTTCTCCGGTGTCATTCAGGAATGAGAGGATGAGAACCCCCTGGGTGCTGGGATGGTCTCCGCGCACGGTTATGTTGAGAACCAGGGGTCTGTCTTCTCTGAGGTTGAGCAGCAGGCTTTTTTCGTCTCCGAGGCTCTCGCCGTCTAGTTTGACATCTGCTATGGTTATATTCACAGCGCTCAGATCAACGGTCACGTCCTCTGTCCCCGTGACATAGTAGATGAGGGTGATCTCTTCCATGTAGTCCAGCACGAACGAGCCGCCTCTGTTATTGGGACCGTTTTTGTACTGGATGACAACCGGTCCGAAGTCTTTTATTGAGTACCCTTCCATCCTGACTTCTATGTGCACGTTCAGGGTGGTGGCAAAGCGGTATCCCAGGGAGACCTGTGAGAAGGGGTCGTATATCTGTCCTGGGACCTCTGCGTAGATGGGGATGTCAAAGTCCATGGTTCTTGGGGACCACGATGGTGATTCTACGGTCATTTTTATAAGCACGTCTTCTCCGGGGCCCAGTGTTCCGCTGGCGTTTTCAAGAGAGATTATGGTACTGTATGCCCCGGGGTCAACCTTGTAGGATAGGGGGATGTTTCCGTTGTTTTTCAGGCGGGAATAGTTGAACGTTTCCATCGGTTCAAAGCTTCCGCTGGCATAGGGGTCCACTCTGAAATAGAAGTCCCCTCCGAAGAGGCCAGGGCTCCACACTGGCGGGGAGACACAGATAGTGCCGTTGTATACCTCTTCGCCGTCAACTGCGACGACCATGCTCCATGGCCCGGATGGCCTGGACGTGTTGGTCTCGCTCTCAGTCAGATATGCGTACTGGCTAACTCCAACGCCGAAAACTATGTTCGTGTCGTTTGCGTGGCACATAGTCTCGTTCAGGTAGTGGTTGTAATAGACGTCATGCCAGCCCGTACTGTTGTAAACAAAGAGGTACGTGTAAAAGTCCTCTCTGTCTCCCTCGGCTGGCGTGCCCTGGAATTCCAGGCGGAGGGAGGCGTTTGTCCCGGATACGTGTATTCTGACCTCTTCGTATATCCCACGATAGAGCACCGGCGTGCCTGTCTCGTTGTAATCCCCCTCCTGTCCGGGGAAGCCTATCTCAACTGTCTGGCCGCCTGCTCTGGTGAAGGAGGTGGTGGAGACGGTGGAGACGCCCAAAGATGTGCCCGTGGTTGTGGCGTTCATGTCTGTGGGGTGCCGGGTTTGAAGGGGCACAAAAAAAGCGGAGGTGGATAAGATGGCGAGGGCAGCGATGAGAAAAACACTCCTATACGGGTTGTTGCTGTGCCTGCGCAGGTCGCGCCTGTGCAAGTCGCAGATGCCAGGCGTGTTTTTTTTGTCTTTCATCTTTGCACCTCTTTTTGTATTCCCGGGGGGTTATAGATGGCTTGGTGTCTTTGCCAGTCTATGCGTGCTGTATCGTAAACGTTATCGTCCCGACATAGTTTCCCTCAGGGACGTTTGGTATGTCTATCCACCACACCACTTCTGTTGGCATGTCCCATGGGGATATCAGCGTGTCACCGGGGTTTACATCATTGGTGTTGTCTGCATCAAAGTACACTCCTTCTGCGCCGATGTCCCACACGTCGTCGTGGCCTGTGACTTTTATATCGGCGGTTGAAAGGAGTGCCTCTCCAATATCCGTGTCGCCTGCCTTCACTACCGAGCCAGACGAATAACCGCCCCACTCGGTTATCCTTATGTCTCCAGGGCTGACAGTGAGATCCCCATCCTGGTCCACGTATGCATGGTCTGTACCGGCGTCGTACGCGCTATCGTTTCCTGTTATGGCAGCGTTTTCGAGGGGGTACAGGGGTAACCCGTATTCTGCCGAATCAGATATCACGCCGCTGTCACCGTCTCTGTGGCCCGCAGGGCCGTTGCCCATCGCCCGTGGTCCAAGGCGCGGAGATGATACGGGTTTTTCGGGCTGTCCCCACACGGAAAGGGGCTGTGAAGCCCCTGAAAAGTACGTCCGAGAGCCTATGTCGGAGTTCGCTCCTCCAGCGTATGGGTTCATAACCGAAACCATGGACGCGGGTATGATGTTCCCCTGTGAATCAGAGAGGTCTGTCATGGAGACGTTCAAGAAGTAATAACAGTTTGTTGAGTATTCTATCCTTGTGAAAGGTCTGAGGAGCACGGTAGTGCCCGGCGGCCCGCCGCCCGATGGGGTTCCGTAGACGGAGATTGTTGTGTATTTGTAGACGCCGAACTCGGTGTACCTCCAGTCTCCCTGGCCGTTGTTGCTATCGTACGCGAAGACCTGGACGTCCCATGTCCAGTCGTCGTCAAAAGCGGTGTCTTTTGTCAGCTCCCCGTTGTCATGGAACCCTGTTTCTGCGCTGGCCATCGCCTGTGGGCCCAGGGTTATGTTGACCCACAGATAGTGGTGCTCGAAGCCATCGGCTTCGGTGGCAAAGCTCTCATAGTAGCTGTCAAGGGCGATCTCCGGGTCAAAGCCCGGTATTGCGCTCCCGGTGGGAAAAACCAGGGTCCAGGTTCCTGTTGCTGCTCCGACGCTGCCCCCGCTGTATGAGAGGTTGAAATAGGAGTTCCTATCATCTATTCCAGGGGGGGATGGTGGGTTGCTGGAAGACTGGTTGTAGCCAAAGTCAAACCATGCCTCAAGGGTTATGTTCACATTGGCCCATCCCGATTTGTAATATGCATCTATGTAAAAGGTGATGGGTGTCAGAACGTCCACTTTTCCGTTCTTTTTGCTTCCGCCGTCCTGGCGTATGTCAATATAGGCGATAGCAGGATAGTCCACACCACTTGACAGCCCCTTTGCGGTCACGGTATCAAGGTTGTACCTGTAGGCTGTGCCTGTTGAGTCTAAGACCACGGCGTACCCGGGGCTGTTGGGCTCTTTTATAAAAATGCTCTGTATGTCATATGTTACATTGGTAATGTTTGAAAAATGGTGGTCTTCAAGCGACAGAGCGTATAGGGAGCCCGAAGCGTCTCCAATTTTTATCCCGCCGAGCAGGGCTGTTGTTCCGTCCCATTTCCACCCGGCGGCGTTGTAGTCCAGGAAGGGCGCGTCCAGGTACGTGTACTGTGTGGTGGTGTCGTTGAACAGCCATACGATACCACCGTCTCCCACGATGAGAAACTCCGGCACGTTGTCCGAGTACTTGACTATTTTTTTCAGGGATTTTCCCGTCCCCTCAAACCCGTGTGGGGTTATCTCCGCACTCCATGAAAAGTCGTCGGGTATTCTGAGAACAAAGGGACCATTGGAAGAGGCGTTGTAACCGACGACGAGCCAGTAAGAGTTCACATAGTCATAGCTCACACCGAAGAGAGTGTAATTAGAGGGTGATCCCGGAAGTAAATCCGTCTCGTTTGTCGCCCCCGTGGGTCTCGCGAATGTCATAGCACCATATTCTCCCACGGCCAGCACCCCCCCGGAATCCGCAGAATAGCAGATGTCGTTGAAAGGAGCATATCCGCCCGGTGGGTTTTCCGACTCTATGAAAAATTTCACATCGGTGACGCGCAGGTCGCTGGCGGTTATGATGCCGTCGTTGTCCATGTCAATATACACGTCTTCTGCATAATACTCATCCCACCACCCATTAGCTGTGCCACCTCTCTCCATCAATCTTACAGGGTCTGCCAGAGCGCTGGAATCTGCCCATATATCAGAGTCTCCCACCTGAACTGTTGACCCGGCGGGATACGTCCCTATCTCTGTTATCTCAAACGTTATCTTCTCTCCCACCGATGGAGTGTTCGCGGCGCTGACATAAAAACTGACTTTCCCGGCGTTGGCTCCTGTGTCCATGGTAAAAGGAGACGCCGCGTCTCCCACCACCGTCCCCGTCTGCCGACCAGAGACGCTCCCCGTGACATTCCATGTACCCCCCGTTGGGGTGGAAGAAATACACTCCAAGGTTATGGTTTCCCGGACCGGGTTCTTCACTATCCAGTTGGGATAAACGGTGTATCCCTGCTGGCTGTAAACATTGTAAATGTTCATCTGCGGCACGGGTGTGACACGTATTGAACCCTCCTGAACAGAGCCATTGGTACCAGTTGTATTATAATACACGTATTCATTATTCTCCGGGTTCCACAAACCGTCCGGCCCGTTCACGTAAAAAGTGCCAGATGGGGTGGAGGTGATGTAGGGAACGCCCTCGTCCCGGTCGCCGGCATCCACCGTTGAGCCGCTTTTGTACTCGGCCGTCTGAAAAGCCATAAAACCTGTGGAAGAGGTTGTATTTCCCACTGCTGCCACATATGTCGCTTCGGAGGGAACGGGTACAGGTGCAACACTCCGTAGATGGACATTGCTGTTGATGTATTCTCTCCTCCAGCTATCATTGTACCTGTCCGTCTCGTTGTTGTAAAACCATATCTCATTGCCGGACATGAAGACCAGTTCCCGGTTGCCCAGCGTGTCCGCGGTTGTGCCATCGTTGAACCCTACGGGCTGTGTCGGAAAATTTTCAACGTCGTTGTTTGAGGAATCCTCTCCCCTTGTCTCCCGGATGGCGGTCAAAAAAAACGCGTTCGTGACCAAAATGAAAACAACGGAGAGAATGGCCAGCTTCGCCAGTTTTCGGTTTTTTTCCATATCTCCACCGCCCGAAATCAATTCCCCATACTCACCATACCCATTATTTTATGGTATATATCTTTCACGCCACGCGTTTCTTTTTGTGCGAAACCACGTATCAGTTCACCTGTGGGAACCATTGATACCTCTCCGGAGCAACTCAGCCAAAAACAAAAAGAAAAGGGGTTGGGAGAGGGCGGTCCCATCCCATCACGCATGCTCCAGCACGTAGTTTATGGTGCCGTAGAAGTGGTCCTCCGGGACCCCTATGGGTATGTCGCAGTACCATGTCACAGCAGTCCCTCCTCCCACGGCGTTGGAGGTGGTTGTCGTGTTGCCGCCCTCGTTGGGACTGGTCCAGGACCCGGAGCCGCCAAGGAGGTATACGCGATTCGTTTCTCCAGCACCGGGGAGATGCTGTGCGTTCCCGGGCGCCCACTGTCCGCCCTCTACTGAGAGATTGCTGGCTCCTATGTGGGCTGTTTTTGAGGGATTCCAGAGGTCCTCTGCCCACACGCTCAGACTGTAGTTGTAGTTGGCACTGAAGATGACGTCCTGGCCTGCGGGTAAGAGTGTTATGCTTGCGCCCGGCGGGCCGCTCCCGCTCTGGTCTCCCGGGAGTCCGTCAGCGGTCAGCTCCGTGTACTTGTATATTCCGAACTCATCGTATGCGGTGTCTTTACCGGCGTTGTTTGTGTCAACAATCTCTGCTTTTATGTCCCAAGTGTTTTTGTCGTTGAGAGCGAGGGTGACATTGTGCTGGTCGGTCGCTGTTGAGCCAGCTGCCTCCGTGAATGTCCCGGTAGTGGCCCAGACCTGTTTATTAAATATGAGAACGAAGTAGACCTCGTGGGTTGTGTCGTTGATAGCAACATCCCGACAGGAACCGGTAAGCAGTTCTATTTCGTGCTGGCCCCAGTCGTTGGGTGCCGTCCACGTGTCTGACCCACTTGGCACGTTCTCAAATTGGAAATAGGCCTCGGTGTTGTTGTTTACTCCCCCAGGATACACAGAATTTGATTCGTTTTTTCCGTCATCCCACCAGAGATATAAGTGGATATATTTGGTGGCATTGTCCCATCCATCGTCATGGTGGGCTGTTATCTTTATGGTGTAAACAGTTGACCCGGTGCCCGTATCAACGTCTATGTAACTGTTTAACACCGAAGCACCCAGCGAACCGGGTGTGCCTTCAAACATCTCTATCTTGTCTATATGGGGATAGAGCGTGTTCACGTTCAGCTGGTTGGTGGCGGACACAGAGTTGGCCGATAATGCTATTGGAGTGCCAGTACCAACGTCTGATCCAAAAATGGTTACGAACCTCGGGCTGCCGAAATCCTTTGGCGCAACAGCGCTTAAGCTGGTGTTTGTGAGGCTTATGCTGCCGAGAGTGTACTCAGATAGCACTCCATAGGAACTGTCTTTTTTGGTGTACATGAATATGGCCCCATCGTTGCTGCTGGTGTTTACGCCGACTACGAAGCCCTCAGTGGTAGATTCTGTGGGAGTGTAGAAGTTCACGTCATAGAGGGCGATGTTATTTCCGTTTTTAAGAGAGGGGAATATTTCGCTGAAGTCAAAAGCAACGGTGCCGTTAGGGCGGAGAACATAAGCGTATCCTTTTCCGGTCACCATGGCGTAGTTCATCGTGGGTGGTATCGCTTCACAAGCGTAAGCATCTGCCGGGAGTGTGGGAGCTGCCTGCAGGGCGCCGTCGTATGTGCCGCTGGCTAGAGCTGATTCGTTTATATAATAAACCACTCCGTCTCCTGCAGAATTTGAGCCAACGATAAGGAAGTACCATTCCGCGCCGTCGTATACCGCTGTGACTCCCTGTAATATATCACCCGATGGGGGTATTCCGATTCCGGTATTATTGACGCTGTGGAAGCCCGTCCCATCATAATAATAGATGACTCCATTGGTTCCATCGGAACCTACAACTATAAACCGGCTGGAGTTCACAGGGTCCACGGCCACGTCGTAGAGCGTCTCTGCGGCCAAGTCTGTGGGTGTCCCGATAGACGTAAAAATGGTGGAGTTCACATAGTACACTGTTGGGTCAGTGACTAAACTTCCATGGCCAACGACGAGGAAATATGCATCTTTGTATCCTCTGTCAACACCGTAAAAATCTGTGGAGACTGTAGAGACGTTCTTGTACGTTACTCCCTGCCGGAAGTCGTATGTCATAGAATACACAACGCCTTTTTCGCCCACGCACACGCCCTCGTCACCGTCCCATATAGCCGCCTGTATGGGTGTGTTTGGGTCCGGGTTTGGGGCTGTCGTGAGTGGCTCACGTCCCACGTCCACCCCGCTAGTAGGGTGTGGCACGACTATCGCAAAACCAGCCAGCAAAAGGAGAAGGGTTACGCCTCCAACCATAACATTTTTTCTCCGCATCTTCTCAACCTCCATAATCTATTAGCGCATTAATACATCATCTCGTATATAAATGTTATCAAAATGATGCCTTTAAGACCGAGGAAAATGTAAAAATGTCACACGCATCCAAAAAATATCGCCGTTTTCTTGTAACACCTCCAATTTCGTAGCATGAAAATGTGACGAAGACACTCACATCTTGCCAACTCGGTTACGGCCGCGGTGCCACATTTTCCGTCTTCACAACCTGGTAACAAGATTGGCCGCCATCAGCTTCATGGCTTCGTTCACGTCTCCCTTTTCCACCCAGGTGCGGCCATCCAGAGCGACGACGCCGGCGCTGATCTTTTTGAGCACTTCCACCAGTCGATCAGCTTTTTCATCCCATTCTGGCTTTATTTTTGATACCATCTTTTTCATGTGGTCTGTGGAGGCAGCGCTGAACTCAACTCTGGGCGCTATGGATCGGGCGGAGGCAATTCTATCCTTGAGACGCTCTTCCTGTGCAGCATATTTCTGGTAAAACAGGAAGGGATCCCGGCGGTACTCTTCAACACGTTTAAGGATCTCAATCCTCTCCTCTATGTCCACGACACTGTTAACAGAGACAGCCACCTCGAAGAGGTCCCATATCTCAGGCGGAAAATCGCCGTCTTCTCTGTTCGCCGTGGCGAGGATGGTAAACCCCCTCTCCTTTGCGAGCCGGACTATCTTTGTTATCGTGTCGTCGTCAAACAGGTTCAACCGCTCAACGACCAGATATCCCCCCATGGCTTCCCCTACGAGACCCCTGCTTTTTATGACTCTATTTCCCCTCTTAATCTCTCCGCCAAAGAGCTGGAAACCCGTGACACTCAGAGGCATCTCAACAAATGGAGTGTCCAGCGGCAAAAGCTTTCTGGCAGAGAACATGGCGGTGGCCTTCCCACAGTTTGTGTCCCCAAAAAGTACGGCGCTCCTGATCTCAGGATTTGCTAGAACTACCAGCACTGCCTGTTTCATGGGAGACTGGCTAACGAGGGCGGAAAAAGGAAACGGAGGAATCTCCTCTCTGCTGAATCTTATCGGGGGCAGGGAGTCAATGTCAGGTATCTCAACATAGGGTATCTCAACAGAGGCGCCGGGAACAGCCCTTTTCACCCCACCATCGCCGGTCTTCGGCCGTCCGGTATCTCCGCCCCCATCAGGCATTCTCCGTCACCCCCTCCGCTGTCTCCCCGCCGGCTTCCTCGGCCTCTGCCTCAATGAAAACCATGAGCGGCAGAATCATCTGAGCGGAGTGGAGTATGTCCTCCGCAGACACAACCCTCCTTCCACTATATGCCGCCAGAGTCCGGGCCGCGGAGGCTATAAGCGCCTCCGTGTTGTTTCCCTCAACCCCAAACTCCAGACAGATCCTCGTTATGAGGTCCATCTCCTGGTCCTCAACCACCGTCTCCGGCAGCAGCTCCCAGGCCCGCTGAAGTTTCTTTTTCGCCTCCTCCCTCGCAGACGATACCGCCTTTATTATCCCCTCCGGGTTTTTGCCATACTCAAACTCGCTGGCATAGGCATGGATGTGCATGTCAACCCAATCGTGGTAGTTTGCTTTCACAACCATTGTCGCCTGCTCTAGCAGTAATGGGTTTATCTCCGCACCACGCCTGCTCAGGGTTCCAATGACTGTGAAACGGGCGCTGTGGCTCTCGGTGTACTCATAGTTCGTGACAACGTTCTCTCCTCGCTTCAACACGTCTGCCAGCGCCTCTGCAGCTTCGTCGCTCAGCTGGTCTATGCTTTCCACAAAAACAACGCCTCTGTTGGCGAAAGAGAACACGTTGTAGGATATAACCCTGGCAACGTACAGCGTGCCCTTCAACTCCTCAACCGTGACATCGTGACCCACCTGGACGATCGGCACCTCTCTCTCTTCAACCTCCACCTCTTTCCCATAATAGCGGAGACGGCACTCCCTGCACCACAGAGCTGGCTGGTCTGGGTCACAGTTGAACATGCAGCCAGCGTTGGTTTTCATCTTCAACATCAGATATTTTATGAACTGGGTAGCGTTGCTCACCATAAGAGAGTCAAAACCGTCCACCAGCACAAGTTTCAGCTCTTCCCTGTTAACAAAAGGCAGTATGAGCTTTTCTTTAACAACCGTTGACTCCGCTATATCAGCAAAATCGCTCTCGGGCGGACCTATGCTCTCCCTGACCTCCTCTCCGAGGAGCGAAACCGTCTCATGGACTGCACGCTTGAAATGCTCCATGTCAACAACGTCACTCCCTTCAAGCAGGGCATGTGAGACAGCCAGTTGTATTATGTTCCCCGCCTCTGACAGACCCGGTATGTTCTCCACCAGCCTGTTAGCCACCCACTCTACCTTTCTGGGAACAAAGACACTCTTCCATTCCGCCTCCCTTTCGCCAGCCAGACGCAGCCTGTCATTCCACCTCTTCTCCATCTCAGCGGCAAACTGGACAGGGTCCACATCAAAACGCCGCCTGAAAATCACCTGGCGGGTTCTCTCCGCCACAGGATCAACATCCTCGAGGTCCAGGTGCAGGGCAACATGCTTCCGCACCTCCTCGGGGAGGTCCCTTTTGCTCCCAAAAACCACCAGCGTGAAAGACATCGGATAGACAAAGCCATCGGACGTGGCAACACGGCCCTGCTCAAGAGCCCTGCCCATCTCCACAAGCACATCCCTGCTCACCACGCCAGGGTCCGGGATGACCACAACACCACGTCTTACGCCAGACAGCTTTCCACCCACCACCAGGTAACGGAGATAGACCTCGCCCCAAAGGTCTTCAACCCGTGTATCACTATCAAGCACCACCACAGGCATGTTCTCATTCACCGCCTCAAGGCGCCCGTACACCTCTTTTTTGACCCGGCAGAAATGGCACAGGTTCTCATCGTCCAGAGGGTTACAGTTATATGGACAGCCCTCTGAGACACAAAACTCGACCAGAGCCTCAAGGAGACGGCGAACGGTCTCTTCGCGGGCACGCTCATCAAAACCCTCCAGGAGAACACAGCCAATCTCAGGATTCACAATCCCCAGCGCTATGTGCTCAATAGCCAGGTCCACGCTGGCATACAGGCCCGGGTCGACCACCTGGACTCCACCGGGGGGCCTCGCGTGGAAATAGACCCCGTCTGCCCTGTCAGCGATCTCTCGCAGAACATCGGAGCCACCGGCGCTTACATCAATGCACAAAAAGGGTATGCTGAGGTCTTTCACCTCCTCAGCCACGGCCAGAAGCTCCTCTCTGACGTCCCCGCCCACCCTCTCAGGGGTGTTCGGCTCGCCGTCGGTTATCAAAACAAGAAGGGAGGCGGCGGCGGGTTCGGTTGCCTTTTTCTCAAGCAAGTTCCTGAGGCCGAGTTTAAGCCCCGCAGAGAGGGGCGTAGTGCCCCCAAAAGGGAGGCGTGAGATCAGCTTTTTTCCCCTCTCAACGCTGGTAGTGAAGGGCAAAACGACCTCCGCCGTGTTACCATGACAGGCCACAATGGAAATACGATCCCTCTTCTGGTAGGCGTCAAGGAGAAGTTCTTCTAGGACTGACTGCAACGCCTCCATCTTAACATAGGAAACCATGGAACTGCTCGTGTCCACAACCAGAGAGATCAGCGAAGAGGTCTTCTTACGCCGCACCTTCTCCCGATAGTCCCTCTTCTTAACCTCAATCTTTCCCCCCCGGGAGTGCATGACCGCCGAGATGATGGTCGGAAGAAGCGCAATATCAGAAACCTTGTCCCCCTGGGGTATGCGATATTTCACATAACGCCCCTGCTTTCCCACGGTGAGTATTTCAGCACGCCTCCCCCCACGCACAGGGGTGGAGACCACCCTCCTGGGGCGCCTGCGCAGCATCTTCTCAAGCAGACGCCCCAGATCACCTTCACCAGCCATTCACTACATCTCCTTCTTTCGCCACGTCTCCCGTCACAGACTCTCAACCGGCACGGCCCATCTCCATCTATCAAAGGAGCGAAAGATGGAAAGGAAGCAGGAAGGAAATAGGGGAGGGGATGAGAGAGGATGTGCCCCACAGGTCACACTTCGGGTCACAGTTTGTGATCACGCTTTCTGTTTGTTTCCTATCTCGCCCAGCCGCAAAGTCGCGTAGAGCAAAGCAACGAGGTTTTTTCTGGACACGGGCAGTTTGGACGGATCGCCGTCCCACGAAGCGATGGCCGGCCCCTCCTCGGCCTCCGTCATCTGCAGCACACGGCTCATCAACTTTTTAGCCCATATGTTGACGTCACCCTTGACGACCATGGCCAGCAAGGAATACTGGCCATCCTGTATGAGGGCGATTTTGTCTCCGAACTTTATTATGTTGAGATCTCCGGGTCTGAACTTCTCGTTGTGGCGGACAAAAGACCTTATGGCCTTCAGCTCTCCGAAAACCTCTTTCCTGTTCTCCTCAGTGACCTTCCGCTGTGTCACATGGTGTATCAACCGGTAGTCTTTCCGGGACAGCAGGAAGATATCCTCCACCTGCATCGGCTTCTTTTCGGCCAGAGGAGAATCAGCTACCGCCCTAAGCACGGGGGCACGTTTAACCTCCATGGGCTTCGCCTTTTCAATGGTCTCCCTGAGCTGGGAGAGGAAAAAGTCCTCCTTGTACTCCCTGCGGATATCCTTTATTTCCACGTCAAGTTCGTCCGGGTCCACGCCGCTCTCAAGTTTTTCCAGCACACCCCTGACCCTGTCAGCCAGGGACTCAACCTCCAGAAGAGGCTCAAGCTCGTGTTTTATGTCCCTGACACGCATCTTGCGCTTCAACTCTTCAAACCGGGAGACGATTTCGTCAACCCTGGCAACGTCGTTCATCATTGAGACCAGAGCGTTCACCTCGTCTTCCACGCCCAGAACGTTCATCTCGGCCAGCTGGTTCTTTATCTCCTCAATGCGCCGGATCGCCTCCTCGGTCTTGCGGAAGAGATCCATGAAGTTCTCGCTCCGCCCCTCCTCTTTCAAAAGACGCTCAAGGTTTTCAACCCTGTAACCGTCAACGGACCACTGGAGGAGTTTGGCAGAGATCTCATCGTCCGCTCCGGCCTCCTCGCCGGAGACCGCCTGTGTCTCAACCTTCTCGTCAAAAGAAGAGACCTCTTCCAGTTCGTCGTCCCACAGAAGCTCAGTCTCACCTATATTTATCTTAACAGCCCTTGCCAGTTTTTCACCGAAACCATCAACCTGGAGCAGTTCCTCAAGGGTGGCATCAGCGATCTCCTCGGGGCTCATGAAACCGGCATCAACGAGTTTCTCAGCGCGCTTACGGCCTATCCCTTTTATGGACATGAGACGCTGGATAGCTCTCTCCCGGGCCTCCTCTGGCGTCTCCGCCCTTTCTTCTCCTTCACCGCCAGCGGCTTCCGTCCTTTTTTCGCCCCCGCCCGCAGGGGCCTCTTCTTTTTCTTCCGCCTCTGCATTTTCCACAGGCCCCTCTGCTTCTTTCCCCCCTTCTGGAGCCTCTGGTTTTGTCTCTGTCTCAGGAGGTGCCCCCTCCAGTGGGGTCTCCGGCGGAGCAGCTGTGGGTGGCTTCTCGGGCCTGGAGGGAGCGGTCTCCGGGGGAATGGGTGGCTGTGGGGGTGGCCGGGCCGGCGGCTGCTGGGTCGGGCCGCCCTGGCGCTGGGGCTGTGATGGCTGCAGCGGCAGGGGTGGGCCTGCTTTTTTTTCCTTCTTGTCCTTCTTTTTCTTCTTTCTGCCAAAGAGGCCCATCTGTTATCCCCCCCATCAGTCCCTTACCACCTCAAACCTTCCACTCTCAGCTATGAGAGGCATGAAATCCCTGGTGTGTTTGGTCTTCCTCATCTTCACAACGCCCAGATACAGGTTTGCCCCGGCGTCGGTCTGGACAACCTTGAGGTGTATTATACCGTCGCTCAGGAAGTCTTCTATTCCATAGAGACCGTAGACGTTCCTGTCCGTGGGTATCTCAGAAATGAGCAGTGCAGTAACGCCAAGGTCCCTCAGTTTTTCAAAGAAATAGAACAGCTCGGCGCGGGGGTTTTTGAAAGTGGTGAGGGCGTAGAGGGCGGCCAGGCTGTCAAGCACCAGTATGTCACAGCCAAACCTCTCTTTGTAGTTCTTCAACACGCCAATAATGGAGTTGAGCCAGTCAATGTTCTTCTTCTCCGTCTGCTTCTCCATTATGTCCTTCCGGACCCTCGCCAGGTCCATAACAGCCAGGTTCTCTATTCCGGTGGGGGGCATTCCGAGCTTGGCCATGTGCTCTATTATGCTCTGCTTGCTCTGCTCAAGGGTGAGATATATGCCTTTCTTGTTCTCTCTCTTTGCATTGTTGTACAGAATACTGTACGTCACCGACGATTTCATCGTACCCGCGTGGCCGCAGACAAGCACGATGAAGTTCTTCGGAATTCCACCTTCCAGCACAGGGTCCAGTCCATCAATATACGTCTTTATCCTCTCATCCTTCAGTTCCATTACACATTCCCTCCTCTCGGAGTTTTCCAGCCAAATAATAAAAACGCCGTATATAAGAATTGGGGTGGCTTATGACATGGTTAATTTCGTAGGTCTTCTGCCAGCAAAATGTTGCACAGTAACACCATTTTGTTATGAAAAATCCCCCGGCCCGATATTTTTCTTTTTAACCCGCTTCTTTCCACCTATCTCGTTTCCTACCGCGTCGCCGCCCACGGGGTGCCTGGCGTTCCCGGCGCTTCTGCTCTCATGCAATCTGACAGCATCTTCCAGCTCAATGTCCCCCACCGCCACAGACCGGGCCAGCTCCCGTCCTATAGTAAAACGCCCCCCGCTTGCAATCCTGCTCCGCCTCTGTATCTCCCTCAGCTCTCCCTCCGTCGGGTTGATGGGCAAAGGGCGAGAGACCCTCACACCCCGTGTCCTGGCTATCATCTCCGCCGCCTCAACATGGGTGTTCCTGGTCCCATGAGACGTCCCTGTCTCATCAACGAGCTCAACAACAAAACCATCGCCCAGCAGGGCGTTTATGATCCTGTTCCGCCGCGGGATGTCACCGTGGCCCACACGCACAACCAGCGAGCGGCAGACGAACGCCTCCGCCACACCCCTGACCACGCCGACCACATCATCGGGATGAGACGTCTGAAACACCCTCAGCAGGTCCCCGTCCCCCACAACAGCCACGCCCGGCCGCTTCCCAGGGTCAACTCCGACGAAGATATTAACAAAACCCCGTCCCCCCTCAACCATGTGCGCCGCTTTCAAAACAGCGACCCAGAGATCTTCCTCCCCAGAAACAGTTATGACCTCTCTTTCCACGCCCCCGGAGGACGCCTCCATATTTTTTTCCATGGCGGGGGTGGTTATCACGACACCAGCGTCATCAGGCAACTCCTCCCACCGCTCCACCACAACAAAAGGCAGGTCCTCCTCCTTCAGCAGAGCCACAAGGCGATAGAGAAGCGAAAAATCATCCACGAACACGCCAACACAGTTCATCCACCACCCGAAAAGACGTGCTGGATAAAAAAGTTTAAGACCGGTGCTCTGTACCGGTTATGTTAACATTTTGTTAACATTTTTATGGGTTTTTTGTGTGTTTTTTGCACAACCACCGACATATGTATATAGGACGTTGCGTATATGGTTTTGAGGTGGTTTGATGTTTGAGAAAAAGATTGTTGGC